>Ga0272441_10009249_pt1 | contig 15291 bp, 10 predicted proteins | sample SSMProp6N_FD_193582 | JGI IMG/M metagenome (GOLD analysis project Ga0272441, IMG submission 193582) | Marine sediment archaeal communities from Little Sippewissett salt marsh, Falmouth, MA, United States - SSM-Prop-6N | ecosystem: Environmental > Aquatic > Marine > Wetlands > Sediment ... | reverse complement strand
CAGCCGGAGGTCAGGCGCTTGATGACATCATCGGCGGCCTGCTCGCGCCCGGCGCGCTCGGCGGGCTCGCCTGGGCCGGGCGAGGGCCGGACCTCACCCGGCTTCGCCCCTGCGGCCGGGCCGAAAAGATCGCCGCCCATCCCTCCCCCGCCGCCGGCCTGCGCGCCACCCGTCTCCTCCTGCCTCTCGTACGCCTCGCGCACCACCCGCAGGAAGAATTCCTCCAGCCTCTGCACCGGGTGGCCGACCTCGACACTCGCATCCGGCGCGCGAGACGCCAGCACCGAGCGCAGCTCGGCAAGCGTCCCTTCGTCCAACAGCGGCAGCGTGATCTGCGTCATCCGACGCTCGGTCAGGAGCTCGTCCAGCGTCACCTCGGCATAGCTCCGGCCACCGAAGAGGACCACCACCCTGTCGCACACGTCCTCCACATTGGCCAGCAGATGACTGCAGAGGAGCACGGTCTTGCCGCGCGCCTTGAGCCGGAGGATGAGGTCCTTGACGTCGCGCGTGCCCAGCGGGTCCATGCCCGAAGTGGGCTCGTCCAGTATAACGAGGTCGGGATCGCCGATGAGGGCCTGGGCAAGGCCGATTCGGCGCGCCATGCCCTTCGAGTACTCGCCGAGCTGGCGGCGGCGCGCACCGGCAAGGCCCACCATCTCCAAGAGGCCGCCCACGCGGCGGCGGCGCTCGGCCGCGGAGAGGGACAACAGCCGCCCGTAGAAGTCCAACGTCTCCTCGGCGTTGAGATAGGGGTAGAGATACGTCTCCTCGGGAAGAAAGCCCACCCGCGCCTTCGCCCGGACGTCCCGCGGGGACCGCCCGAACAGCCGAACCGCGCCCCGCGTCGGGTACAGAAGCCCCAGTATCAGCTTCACCGTCGTCGACTTGCCCGAGCCGTTCGGACCGAGAAGGCCGAGCACCTCGCCCGGCTGCAACGCCAGGTCGAGACCGTCCACCGCCCTCACCTTCGGCCTCCCCCAGAAATCGGCGAAGACCTTCGTCAGGCCAACCGTCTCGACGAGGGCTTCCGAGGCAGACACCACGGCTTATGACCCCACCGAGGCGTCTTCGAAGAAAGGCTGGAGCTCCTCGCCCATGCGCACCATCCGCGCGCTGTTGAAGATGACGAAGAACGAACCCACGTTGTGCAAAACCGCCGCCAGTATCGGCGTGAGCAGGCCCGTACCCGCCAAGCTCAGACCGCCGATGATGAACAGCAACCCGAAAGCAAGGTTCTCGTTGACCACCCGGCGCGTCTTGCGCGAGAGCTTGATCATGAACGGTATGCGCTGAAGGTCGTTGTTCATCAGCGCCACGGAGGCGGAGTTGATGGCTATGTCCGAGGCGGCCGCCGCCATCGCTATGCCGACGTGGCCCGCCGCCAAAGCCGGCGCGTCGTTCACACCGTCGCCTATCACCGCCACGCGGTAACCTTCGCGCTTGAGCTCGTCCACCGTCTCGAGCTTGGTGGCGGGCAGGCACTCGGCGCGGACGTCCGTGCAGCCCAGCTCGGCCCCCACCCTGTCGGCCACGGCCCGGCGGTCGCCCGTGAGCATCACCACGCGGCGCACGCCCAGCTCGCGAAGCTCCTCCGTCGCGCGCGCCGCCTCGGCGCGCGTCTTGTCCTGCAGACCTATGCGACCTATGAACTTGCCGCCGCGCGAGACGGCCAGGGTCGAAAGCGCCTCCTCTCCCCCGGCCATTGGCACCCGCACCCCGCGCTCGGCAAGCCAGGCCTCGCGACCGACCAGGACCTCGACCCCCTCCACGCGCGCGCGGACACCCACGCCCGCCACCTCTTCGTAATCCTCGGGCTCCGGCATCTCCAGCTTCGCCTCGTCCGCCACCGCCGTCACCGCCCGCGCTATCGGATGGTTCGAATGCCTCTCCGCCGCACCCGCCACCCGCAGCAATTCCTTGGCGTCCACGCCCGGCGCCGGCTCCAGACTCGCAACCGACAGCGAACCCGTCGTGAGCGTGCCCGTCTTGTCGAACACCACCGCCGACAGGCTCCCGGCCACCTCCAGGTCCGTCACGTTCTTGACCAGTATGCCCAACCGCGCCGCCGAAGAGAGCGAAGCCACCATCGCCGTCGGCGTGGCCAGGATGATCGCGCACGGACACGCTACCACTATGGCCGCTATGGCGCGAGAGGCGTCGTGCGTGAAGAAGAGTATCAACGCGACGACCATCAACATCGTGGGCGTGTACCAGCCGGCGTACTGGTCGACAAGGCGCATGATGGGGCTGCGCGTCGACTCCGCCTCCAGTATCAACTCCTTCACACGCCCCAGCGTCGTGTCGGAACCCGTGCGCGTGACGCGCACCTCGATAAGACCCGTGACGTTGGTCGTGCCGGCAAAGACGCGATCGCCGACGCCCTTGTCCGCCGGGAGCGACTCGCCCGTTATCGTCGCCTCGGAAAGCGCAGTCGTACCCTTGACTACGTCGCCGTCGGCGGCGACGTCTTCGCCCGGGCGGACGCGGATGAGATCCCCCGGCGAGAGCGACGTCGCGTCCACCATGCGCTCGCCGTCGGGCTCGACCAGCCGCGCCTGCGAGGGCGAAATGCGAAGAAGGCTCTCCACCGCCGCGCGCGCGCCCAAAGCCGTCCGGTGCTGGATCAGCGACGCCATCAGAAGGAAAAAGGCCACCACGCCGGCCGTCTTGTAGTCGCTCAGGGCAAAACACGCCAGTATGCCCAGCGAGGCCAACTCCTCTATGCCCAACCGACCGGCCCGCAGGCTCTTCCACGAAGCGATGAATAGCGGCAGGGCCAGAAGCAGCGCCCCCACAAAGCCCGACAGCTCGCCCAGAAGGCGGGAGTCGGGGAAGAAGGCGTCGGCTATGAAGGCGTTGAGGATGAGCGCACCGCCGAGCAGCGTCCCGACAAGGCGCCAGACAACCATGTGCTCGGCCCTGATGGACGCGCACGCCGGGCAGTGGAGCGGGTCGCTCCCGTCGTGGACGTGAGGCCCGTGGGCCGCCCCCTCGATGTGTTCCCGCACAGCACCGGTACTCATTTGGCCCCCGCCTGCTCCTGCTTGAACCTCTCGAGCTCCTCGTCCCGCTCCCTATCGCGGCGAAGCTTGTCGCGCTCACGAGCAATCTGCGGATCGCGGCTTATGAGAACCCAGATATCGTCGCCCGGGCCGCGCCGGGCCACCGTGACCTCGTCCACGGCCGACAGGAAGTCCTCGACCGCCTCCACGTGCATCCGCTCAAGCAGCGGGCGGAGCTTGCCCGGCTCCCCCGGATACGCCGCCAGAAGCTGGCCCATCGCCTTGGCGTCGCGCGAGGCCGACGAGACCACCCGCGAGGCGTAGCCTTCCGCCCGCGCCAGTATCCGAGCCGCCTCGCCCTTCGCCGTCTCCCTCGTCACCCGAGCGCGGCCTTGGGCCTGCTGGATCGCCTTCTCCCTCTCCTCGTCCGCCTTCTTGGCCAGCTCGAACTCCTCGCGGCACTGCCGCGGTGGAACTATGTCGCGAAGCTGGACCCTGGTCACCTCCAGCCCCACGTCGAGGCCGGATACGTGACGCGCAACCCGCGCCGCCACCGACTCGTTGAGATCGCGCGTGGCCGTGTACAGCGCCGCGTCCACCGGCGTGGCCCCGATCACCCGGACGACGGCGTTATTCACCGCCGCGCGCAGAAGACGATGCACCGGGCCCTCCGCCGCGCCCTCCTCCAAAGCCTCCGGGCCGCCGAACCGCTTGAAGAACGCTATCGGGTCCGTGAGCCTGTACTGGACCGACCAGGACGTATGTATGATGTTGGAGTTCGCCGTGATGTTGTGACCGTCACGGCCCGGTATCAGACCCTTGGGTATGTTCGACTCCTCGCCCACGAGGCCGGGGGGCTTGGCGTACCGGAACGTGTCGACGTCGACGATGGGCTGACGCGCCACCGGGTAGCGCAGGACCTCGTCCACCGGGAACGGGAACGACCAGTGCAGGCCCTCCTCGAGCAGCGCGCCGTCGCCCGGGCCGACCACACGGCCGAACCTGAGCACAATGGCCTGCTCCCCCGATTGCACCTTGAAGAAGCCGCTGCCGAGATAGAGAAGCACGACCACGATCATCATGACCTGGAGCAGACGGAACGAGGTGCGCAGGGCGGCCGCCAGGGACTCGGCCCCGGCGTCCTCCAAGGGCCGCCTCGGCCCGGGGGCTCCGGACATCTACTCGCCCCCTCCGCCGACCTCGGCCCCGCCCGCACCCCCGCCCGCACCCACGCCGAAGGCGCCCTCCAGCAGGTCCCACGGCGGCGTCTTCGTGTCCACCACGACCGTCGTCCGCTCCTTCAGCTTGCGAAGGGCCTCGAGCTTGCGCAAGAAGACTGCCAGCTCAGGCTCGGCCCCGAAGGCGTCGTAGTGCACGGCCGCCGCCGCGTCGCCCTCCGCCATGACCGACTTCGCCCGCGCTTCGGCATCGGCCAATTCCTTTTCGCGGAAGCTGTCGGCCTCGGCCGTTATCCGCTGCGCCTCACCCTCACCTTGGGCGCGCAGGTCCTCGGCGAGCACGCGACGCTCCTCCCGCATGCGCGCAAAAACCTGCTCCGTAACCGCCTCCGACATCTCCAACCGCGTTATCTTCACGAACTCCACGCCGACGCCGTAGAGCTGGCTCATTTCGCTGGCAAGCAGCTCCAACATCTCGCCCTCTATCATGGCGAAGCGGTCGGGGGCATCGCCTGAACCACCCTCCGCCGCGGCCGACTCGGCCGATATGAAGTCGGAGAACTGGTGCGCCTTCATTATGTTGGTGTTGACCGTGTCGAGCTGGATGCGAAGGCGATCGACCGCCTTCTCCTCGTTCGTCAGCGCGCGAAGGAACTGCCGGGCGTCGTCGATGGACCACCCCACCGCCACCGAGACGATTAGATAGCGCTCGTCCGCCGTGAGCGTCTGCCGCAGCTTGCTGGTGTAGACGCGAAGGCGGCCATCGTAGCGGTAGACCTGCTGGACCGGCCAGGGCAGTTTCCAGTACAGGCCCGCACGGGTTATCGGCTCGCCGGCCCTGCCGAACGTGGTCACTATCGCCTTCTCGTTCGCGCGGACCGTGAAGGTGACCAGATACAACAGCAGGATCGCCGCCAGCAACACACCCACCAGCAGCGAGAACCGTCCTCTTTTCTGTGCCATTTCCGGGATTACCTCCCGATCAGATCGAGCGCGCCCGCGTCGAAGGCCGCGCTGTCTTGAGCGTCGATTACCGTTGTCAAACCTCTGCCTTCCTCGGCCGCCGGGACCACGTATTTGCGCACGCCGGACAGGCCCTCCTCCAACGCCGCGGCCGTCTCGCGAAGCACGTAAACGCCCGGCGCCTTCTCGTAAGCCGCCAACTGAGACGCGAAGCGCTTGGCCTCGGCCTCCGAAACCACCATCCGCCTGTGACGGTACGCGTCCGCCTCCGTCAGCATCACAGCCGCGTCCGCCTGGGCGTACAGCTTCTCCCTCACGCTGTAAGTCTGCGCGCGAAGCACCGTCGCCTCCTTCTCCTCCTGGGCCGAGACCACCGCCTCGAAGTCGGCGCCCGTCGGCACCGGCGGATGGAGGTCCTGCAGGCCCACAAGGAGCACGTCGACGCCCAGCTCGAGCCGGTCGGCCTGGTCCTGTATGTGCCCGAGCAGCCAGGTCGAGGCTGCCTCGCCCCCCGCTCCGATCAGATCCATCAGATCCGCGCGCGAGGCGTAACGCGTCACCTCGCGGTAGCACGCCGAGCGCAACGTCGCCTCGGCGTCGGCGTGCTTGTAGAGGAAGTCGTAGAGATTGCGTACGCGGTAGTTGACCACTATCGAGCCCGCCACGATGTCCACCGGCGCCGCCGCACCCGGCGCGCCCCCCGCCTCACCGCCGCCCTCGCCCCTCGCGGAGATGCGCTCGCGCGAGACCAGCACGAAGAACGGCTCGCCCACGTAGTGAACCTGCGTCCAAAGAAAGGCCGGCGACTCCTGCTTCTCGACCTCACCCACGATGAACGTGTGCACCGCCGCAGCCGGGTAGCTGTGCGCCTTTTCTATCGGCCAGGGCCACTTGAGGTGAATGCCCGGGCCGTAGATGACAACCGCGCCACCGTCCTCGGCCTCCGCCAGCGTGTACCCCGCGCCCTCCGACGCCGACCCGGGCGACGCCAACGCCCTCGGCCTTCCGAAACGCTCGATGATGCACTGCTCGGACGGCCCCACCACAACGGCCGACGAGAGGAGGTAGAAACTCGCTATCTGGAATATGAGAAGCGGCGCGATGGCCCGCTCCATGAACTGATAGAACCAGGTCTGAGAGATCCGAAAGCCGAACTGGTAGTCGAGCGTGTGGGCCAGCGTGCCCAGAACGTTGGCCGGCTCGGCCAGCAGGCCCCCCAGGCGGCTGTCGTACGGGAAGCGGCGCGCTTGGCCGGGCACGCGCGGACGATAGAGATCAAACAGGAACGCCAAGACGCACTCGGCCGAGAGCAGAAGCAATACGCCCGAGATGACAAACGGGGCGGCCGTCTCTAGGAACGTCACGTCGAAGTGACTGAAGGCCAGCCCCAACCCGACCAGGAAACAAAGGGCCGAACAGGTGAGAATCGCCCCGGCGCCCGCGCGCAGCAAACGCCACTGCGGGCTCTGCGACATGCCCGAGGCATAACGGCCGATAAGGAACGTCACCAGGGCCGCGCCGACCATGAAGGCGCCGCCCACCGCCGCCGTACCCTCGTCGGCCGGCGACAGACCGGAAAGCGCTTTGGCCAGGAGCAATCCGCCCGCCGCCCCCTCCGCCACCGCCACCAGCAGCGTCAGCCCCGGCGCCCATAGGCGCTCGAAACTCTCAAGCCTACGCTTGGCGGAGAAGGGCTCCGACTCGCGCCCCTCGAACAGCCCCGCACGACCCGACTCCCGCGCCACGGCCGCCAGGTCCTGCTCCTCCTCCACCGATTGCCTCCGCAACCTCTGGTGCAGAAGAGCAATAGACCAAGGCAGAAGGGCCACGAGCAGGTGCCAGCCCTCGAAATAGGCCCCGCGACTGCCCGTGAACGCTCCCACAACAAACGCCACCGCCACCGCGGCGAGCTGGACCGCTATCGCGGCCAAGGCCACACCCTCGGCACGCCGCAGCATCACGGCGTCGCGCGGCCCGGCACCGCCCGGCTCGTTCAGCCCTGCACCCGTCTTCGTGGAAGAATCAGACACGACCGGAAAGCTCCCTACCCTCGAAAGCCGCTACCCCACAGAACAAAAGCGCCGCCACCCAAAGACCCGCATGCGATACCGCGAGGCCGATGTAAGAGCCGGGGATGAGACGGCCGGCCGAGACGGCGTCGGCGGCCCATAACGCCTGAAGGTTGGGCGAGACCGCATAGGCCACGGCTGCCGCCGGTACCTCCGCCGAAAGCCGCCCGAACGCGTAGTCGGACAGAAGACCCCACAAACCGAAGACGGCGCAGGCCAGCACCGCCGCCCCATACGACAGGCGCGTGGAAAAGGCCACGCCCGCAGCCACCATCAGAAGAACCGCCGCGCACACCAGGAGGCACGCCCTGGCCACACCCATGTCCATCCCGGCGGGGAAAGCCCCGGGAGAGAGACCCGGACCGACAAACCCCAAAACGACGAACGACGCCGTGAACGTCACCAGCGCAACCGACACCGCCGTGGCCTGGAAGTGGCGGTCGAAGAAATAATCGCCGAGAAAACCCACCGAGGCCGAGACGATCGCCGCACCAAGACCCGCCCACAAGGGGAGCAGGTCCAGCCTCGACCACGCCGCCTCGGGCACCCCCACACGAACGGCGAATAGAAGAACTATGCACAGAAGGTACACCGCCACCGCCAGGCCGGCGCCCAGACCGAAGAACTTGCCCAAAACAAACGCCGCCCGTGACAGCGGCTTCGACAGAAGCGTGACGGCCGTGCCACCCTCTATCTCGCCCGTCACCCCACCCGTCGAACTCAGAACCGCCAGGACAAGACCCGCAACGAAGATGGTGGAAAGCCCCATCTCCTTCACGAGCCTGACGTTCTCGAGAAGGGAGAACATGGCAAAGCTGGGCGACAGCGCAATCAGCGCCGCCGCCAAGCACAAGACGATCCCGAAGATCGGCTGGCGGATCGTCTCCCAGAATGTGGCGCGGGCGACGGTCAGTATCCTGAGCATTCTGCAGGCCTTGGCGGCGCAGCCCCCTATCTCCCCGGCGGAAAAGACACATTAATATACACCCAAGCGACGCCAAGTCAACAACGGCCCGCCACCCGCAAACCCCGGAGTGCACCGTAGACGCAAAAGGCGTACCAGGGGGCGCCAGCGGGCGCCGCTCCCGCCTCTCCTACGCCCGCGTCCGCTGAGACCCTCCCCGTGCGGCCTCGCACCCATGACCTCCAGCGCCGCCCAGCCGGCCCCCCAGCCACCCCCACTGTTACCTTATCCTCACATCTGTGACCGCAGGCGCACAGCCACGAGGCGGCTTCACATGCGGTCCACCTGTGCGCTAGAATCAAAGGGGCGGCGGCGGGCGCGACCCGGCACCCCATACCCGAAACCGGAGAGAAAGCCCCATGAGCAGAGCCGATACGGTGGCCAAACTCGCCCTGGCGGTCCTGATACTGGCCGCGGCGGGCATCATCTTCCACAAGCGGACGCACCCACCCCCGCCCGAGTGGGCCGATGACCCCGTGAGCTGGATTTGCCTGCCCTGCGGCGGGACCTTCGAGGTGGCCGGGTGGGCCGACCTGTGCCCCGACTGCTCAAACGGCGCCCCGCGCACCGACGTGCCCGAAGACTGGATATGCACGGGCTACTCGCGCCTGGCGGCCGAGGGAAGCTGCGACTGCCCGGGCGCGCCCGTGAGCCTACACGGCCAGACGGGACCGCCGCCGTCGGTCATATACCTCCGCGGCGAGGCGCCGCCCGAGGGCCAAAACCCCTGACGGCCACGTCCCTACGCCTGTACAACCCCGATGCGCCATAGGGCCCAGGGCTTTTCGGTGCCGCGCTTATATGCTATCCTAACCCGGCGACCCGCCCCAGGCCGTACAACCGGATGCACACGGGTCGAGGAGGAACACACATGCGACTGACAATTTGCGCCTTCTCCCTGGCGATCCTCATCGCCGGATGCGCCCAACAAGACGAGCCCGGCGCCGCGGCTCAACACAAGGTCGGCGTCACCTTCACCAACCTCCGCTTCCCCGTGTTCGAGTTCATGAACAACGCCATACGAGAGCGGGCCGCCGAGGAGGGCGTAGAGGTCATCTCCCTCTCCGCCAACGGAGACTCCTCCGTCCAGCTCACCGGCGTCGAGAACATGATCACGAACCGCTGCGACGCCGTCATCATCAACGCCGTCAACGAGGACACGATCGTGCCGGCCGTGCGCAAGTGCAACGAGGCCGGCATACCCGTCGTGCTGCTCGACCGCCAGTCCAACGGCGGCGACGTGGCGGCCTACGTCTCGGCCAACTCGTACGACGTGGGCATCCTGCAGGCCGAGTACGTGGCCGGACAGCTCGGCGGGGAGGGCAAGGTCGTCATCATCCAGGGCATGAAGGGCAACTCGGTGGCGCGCGACATCACCCGCGGCAATACCGACATATTCTCAAAACACCCAGGCATAGAGATCGTGGCCAACCAGCCGCAAGGGTGGGACCGAGCCCGCGCCATGACATTCATGGAGAACGTGCTCCAGCGCGAGGGCGACATCGACGCCGTCCTGGCCAACAACGACACGATGATCATGGGCGCCTGCCAGGCCCTCAAGAACGCCGGGATGCTCGACAGGGTCATCACCGTGGGCTCGGACGCCGACAAGGACGCGCTGCTGGCCGTGGGACGCGGGCAGCTCACCGCAACCGTCGACAAGATGCCCATCGTCATGGCACTCAAGAGCTACGAGCTGGCTATGAAGATCGTCCGAGGCGAACAGATCGAGACCGAGATGGTCGACGGGTTCCCGACCGTGTTCACGCCCTCGCGCCTGATAACCGGGGAGAACCTCGGCGAGGTGACGCGATGGGGGGAGCTGGAGGAGTAGAGCGGTGGTCGCGCCGACCGACGACCTGATACTTCAGATGCGGGGAATAACGAAAGACTTCCCCGGGGTGCGCGCGCTCGACGACGTGACCTTCCAGGTGCAGCGCGGCGAGGTGATGGCCCTCGTCGGCGAAAACGGCGCCGGCAAGTCCACCCTCATGAAGATACTCTCCGGCGTTTACCCACAGTACCAGGGCGAGATAGCCCTCGACGGGGATGTGCGACGCTTCGCCGGCACGCGCGAGGCCGAGGCAGCGGGCGTCGCCATCATCCACCAGGAGCTCAACCTCATCCCCGGCCTCTCCGTCGCCGAGAACATCTTCCTCGGTCGCGAGCCAACCCGTAGGCTCCCCGGCATAGTCGACTGGCGGACCATGCGGGCGGAGGCGCGCAAGCTGCTCTCGCGCCTCGACCTCTCGCTCGACCCCCGCACGCTCATCCGCGATTGCTCCATCGGGCAGCAGCAGATGGTGGAGATAGCCAAGGCTCTCTCCCTCAACGCGCGCATCATCGTCATGGACGAGCCCACCTCGGCGCTGACCGAGCACGAGATCGAGCAACTCTTCACCATTATCCGCCAACTGCACGGCCACGGCGTCACCGTCGTGTACATCTCGCACAAGATCGACGAGATATTCGCCATAGCCGACCGCGTGACCGTGCTCCGCGACGGGGCCACCGTGGGCACCAAGCCCGTGGGCGAGGTGGACCACAACGCCGTCGTGGCCATGATGGTGGGACGCGAACTGACGCAGATGTACCCGACTCGGGCCGCCGAGCCCGGCCGCGTGCTGCTCGAGGTGGAGGGCTGGTCCGTCGAGGACCCGGTCAAGCGCGGGGCGCACCTCGTCCGGGACATAAGCTTCGTCGTAAGGGCCGGCGAGATAGTCGGCCTGGCCGGGCTGATGGGCTCGGGCCGATCCGAGCTCGTCGAGTCGCTCTTCGGAGCCCCTAAGGGCCGGGTGACCGGCGAGGCGAAGATAGACGGCAAGCCGCTGGATACCCGGGCCCCCTCACGCACCATCCGCCAGGGCCTGGCCCTCGTGACCGAGGACCGCAAGCGGACCGGACTCGTCCTCGGCATGTCCGTGGGCAAGAACATCTCCATGGCGTCGCTGCGCGAGCTGTGCCGGATGGGCGTCATCAACTTCCGCGCCGAGCGGCAGCTCGTCGAGAAGCAGATATCCGGGCTGCGCCTGAAGACGCCGTCCGTCCAGACCATCATCAACAACCTCTCCGGCGGCAACCAGCAGAAGGCCGTCGTCGCCAAGTGGCTGGCCACCGAGCCGCGCGTGCTGATCGTCGACGAGCCCACCCGCGGCATAGACGTCGGCGCAAAGGCCGAGATCTACCGGATCATGAACGACCTGACCGCGGCCGGGATAGGCATACTCATGGTCTCCTCCGAGCTGCCCGAGATACTCGGCATGTCCGACAGGGTCTTAGTCCTGCACGAGGGGCGGCTCGCCGGCGACCTGGCGCGCGCGCAGGCCACGCAGGAGAAGGTGATGTTCCTCGCCACGGGAGGCCGGTAGCCGGATGCTACGCCCCCGGCGGCTGTCGAGGCGGGCCCTCCAGCAGATAACCATACTGGCCGCGCTCGTCGTCATTATCATCGCCTTCTCCGTGCTGTCCCCCGTCTTCCTCAGCGCCGCGAACCTGCGCAACATCGTCCTGCAGTCATCCGTGATAGGCATACTAGCCGTGGGCATGACGATGGTCATACTCATCGCGGGTATAGACCTGTCGGTGGGGTCGGCCGTGGCCTTCTGCGGGATGCTGGCGGCGCTGCTGCAACACTACTCAACACCGTTCGCGGCGCTGGTTGGCGTGGCCGCGGGAACCGCCGGCGGCCTGTGCATCGGGCTCCTCATCACCGGCTTCTCCCTCCCTCCCTTCATAGCCACGCTGGGGTTTATGGCGCTGTACCGAGGACTGACGCTCATCATCTCGGGCGGCCAGAGCGTGTCGATAACGACGGGCATGGAGCGGCTGCTGGGCAGGAATATGCCCATCGTGTACTTCCTGGCCGGGGCCCTCATCGTTTACTTCATACTCAACAAGACCCAGTTCGGCCGATACCAGTACGCCATAGGCGGCAACGAAGAGGCGGCGAAGCTCTCGGGTATACGCGTGCGCCGGGTGAAGGTTGGCGTGTTCACCATCATGGGCGCCTTGTGCGGGGTGGCCGGAGTGGCGCTGGCCGCAAGGCAGGCCGCGGGCGACCCCAACGCCGGCGTTATGTACGAGCTGGACGCCATCGCCTCCGTCGTCATCGGCGGCACGAGCCTGATGGGCGGATACGGCGGCATCGGCGGGACGATCGTCGGCGTGCTCATAATCGGCACGCTCACCAACGGCTTGCAGCTTCTCAACGTGCGCGACGAGTGGCAGCAGGTCGCAAAGGGTCTCATCATCATCGCCGCTGTGGTGATGGACACGCTCACGCGCCGTCGGGCCCGCTAGGGGGCTGTCGCACCGGGATTCCGTCACGCTTCCGCGGAGAACGTGTCTTCGGTCATCGCCAACCCCGCAATGCCGAGCCAGCCGACACACTTCCCATTGCATACAGTCGTTGCCCTCGCGTTGGCGTAGCTCAGTCGCAGTAACGCATCCTCACAAGCGACTGCCCTACAAGTACTTGGAGACGGTCTTCGCCGTCAGGGCAGGCCCCTCACCAACGCCCGGGCGGGCCCCCGCAGCACGGAGGCAGAAAACCGCCGTTGCTGGTATACTTAACCTAGAGTTGTCTTGCACTCGAAAGGGAAAGACATGCACAGCCGGTGGGTCAGGACGGTGCTGGCGGTTGTTACGGCATCAGTGGGATTCGCAGCGACGGCGCGCGCGCTGTACTGGGACGAGCGGCTGTACGCGATGCGCGTGTACGTTGCGCCGGCGGACCTCTCGCCCGGCGAGGGCTACTGGCGGCTGATCGAGGCCGTCTACGAGGACGATACGCAGTCGGGCGGGAACCACAACATCTACTACACGGTCAAGAACGCCTCGGGCAACCCGCAGGTGGGACAGACCGTATGGCAGGGCTGGCCGACCGGCTCCGCCAGCGACGTGACCGATGCCCTGGGCCAGGGCGATATAGCCATGTGGGCATCGTATATCCCGGAGCTGGAATCCGGGCCCTACCGCGCATGGGTCGACGGTACGTCCGATACCGTCCACGGCATGGCGCTGCCCCTTAATCACCACGTCAACTTCCTGCTCACCTGGCAGAGAGCGACCGCGGGCGTGAACGACGGGACCGTCAGCGGGTACGTGACTACGCTGTCGGGTGCGCCCGTCTCCGGCGCGGAGGTGACGACGACCCCCTGCAACTACTCCGACACGACCGACGCCACCGGCTACTACGAGATCCGGTTCGTCCAGCCCTACACCTACACGGTTACGGCGTCGAAGGCCGGATACACACAGGACATCAAATGGGGGGTGACCGTATACAGCGGCGGGAACGCCGTCCGGGACTTCACCATAGGCCCCTACACCAACCTGCTCACCAACCCCGGGTTTGAGACGGGGAGCCTGACGGGCTGGTCGGTGTGGGGCGACTTCGACGGTGTGTTTCACGGGCCGTACACGGAGGACGGGCTGCACGAGCGGAGCGGATACTACATGGCGGGGTCGTCAGGGTACTCGGACCTGGACGCCGGTGGTATATGTCAGCGCGTGCCGGCTACGCCCGGCCACACCTACTGGGCGTCCGTGTTCGTCAAGACGCACCTGTCGCGCTACGCATCGGGAGACGCCGATACGAGACTCGGCATAGACCCGGCGGGTTCGCTCAGCCCATCTTCTCCGACCATCCAGTGGATGCCGTGGATAGAGTGCGACAAGTACTGGCGGCAGCTCATTCTGACGACACAGGCGACGGGGACGTACGTGTCGATATTCCTCGAACACAGCCAGTCGGGCCCGGGTTACCTCCACGCGAACTGCTACGACGACGCGTCGCTGGTCGACCTCGGCGCGGCGGACAGCGATCCGCCCGGGCCGGTCAGCGATATGACGGCGACGCCCGGCGTGGGGGAGATCACCGTTTCGTGGACGAATCCGACCGACGCCGACTTCGCCGGCACGCTCATCCGCTATAGGGAAGGGACGTACCCGACCGGGCCCGAGGACGGTTCGGTCTGGTGCGACAAGGCGGCCGCGCCGGGCTCGACCGACTCGCACACGGCGACCGCGCCGCCGACATCTAGCTACTACTTCGCCGCGTTCGCCTACGACGAGGTGCCGAACTACTCCGATATGCGGACAGCCCACGCGCGCGCGTACGCGGAGAGCCAGGGGACGCTCGGCGCCGGCTGGAACCTGATGTCGCTGCCGCTACCTCCGCCCGACCCTCAGGCCGCCAGCGCGCTCGACGACATCATCGCCGCCGGCAACAACATAACAAACGCCCTGTTCGACTACACGGGCAGCTACCGCGTCTACCCGGGCGGCTTCACCGAGATGGGCACCGGCGTCGGGTATTGGCTGCACCTGACCTTCGCCGCGACCGAGACGCTGCCCGGGCAGAGTCACATCACGGCACAGGAGATCGCTCTGCTGCCGAGCTGGAGTCTCATCGGCTTCCCCTTCCACACGGAGATGGACTGGGCGTCGGTAGAGGTGACCGACGGCGTGGAGACAAAGACGCTGGCCGAGGCCGCCGGCGCGGGGTGGCTCGAGGACCTGGCTTACTACTACGACGGCTCGTACAAGATCTTGAAGAGTGACGGGTCCGGCGACGATGACTCGCTGCGCCCGTGGAAGGCCTACTGGGTCCTGGCCGGCCAAGCCGGGCTGACGCTTGTCATACCTGCACCATAAGCATCCGAGAATACATCACCGGGGGAGACCAAGTAGTGCGCACCCTGATACTGGCGACCGCGCTTGCCGCTGCGGCCGCCTACGCCGATAACCCCGAGAAAGCGGCCAAGGCCGCCTTCCTCCTCGACGGTCAGCCGCCAAGCACCAAGGCCGAAGGCCCGGGCCACGAGTTCGACGTCCTCCACTACCGCCTCGACCTCTCAATCGACACAAGCAGCGGTTACACCAACGGAACGGTGTCCATCGCCTGCCGCAGCGAGGTGGCCGGGCTGTCACAACTCAGGCTGACGCTCGCTCACATGACCGTGAGCTCCGTGATGTCGGGGGGGGTGCCACTTTCGTACGTGTACAACGACTGGCACCTCTACATTACGCCCTCCGCCCCCCTTGCCCTGGGGGAAGAGATCACCTTCGACATCGCATACGACGGCACGCCCGCCACACGCCTGAGCTAC
>Ga0272441_10009247_pt1 | contig 15295 bp, 9 predicted proteins | sample SSMProp6N_FD_193582 | JGI IMG/M metagenome (GOLD analysis project Ga0272441, IMG submission 193582) | Marine sediment archaeal communities from Little Sippewissett salt marsh, Falmouth, MA, United States - SSM-Prop-6N | ecosystem: Environmental > Aquatic > Marine > Wetlands > Sediment ... | reverse complement strand
TTCAGCCATATGGATCGACATCGGTACTCCGTAGTCCTGTGCCAGATCCCCTATCTTTTTTAGCTCGAGAATCCCTCCGCATGAGAGAAGATCGGGATGGATCATAGATACCGCACCGTTTGAAAGCAGCGGGAGAAAGTTCTCCTTGAGATAGATATCCTCACCCGTGCAGATAGGCGCCGTCGTCGCCCGGGAAAGTCTGATGTATTGCTCCGTCAAATGCCAGGGAACCATATCCTCGAGCCACGCGGGATTGTACCGTTCGAGCCGCCGGGCGAGCTTTATGCAATCCTCAAGAGCGATATGGCCAAAGTGGTCCATCGCCAGCGGGACTTCATACCCGATCTCTGACCGGACATCCGCCACATACTGCTCGAGCATGTCCAGTCCCAACTCCGTAATATGCAGCCCGCTAAAGGGATGCGGAACGTTGAAAAAGTCGTATGTCCGGTTGCGGTCTATGATCTCCTCGATCGTTTGTCCCGGCTGCCTGGTAATAATCCCCCTCCTCTTTTTTGTCCGGTCTTTCAGCTCATCAAGATAACCCAGGGGAGCGTTGAGAGCTCCCGGCGTATCGAACAGAAACCCGACGCCAAGATCCATCTTGAGAAACGTAAAGCCCAATTCCATCCGTTTTCTGAGAGCCTTACCCATCTTCTCACCGTCAGGCTTTCCGGTTACATCTGTATCGCAATAAACGCGGATTTTATCTCTGAACTTGCCTCCAAGCATCTGGTATACAGGCACCCCGTACGCTTTTCCCGCCAAATCCCACAGAGCAAGCTCTACGCCGCACACACCGCCGCCCTGACGGGCGTGCCCGCCGAACTGTTTGATCCGCCTGAAAATCTTGTCGACGTTACACGGATTTTCACCAAGAATCCTCCCCTTTAACATCGACGCGTAGGTCCTGCTCGACCAATCCCTTACTTCACCGTACCCTTCTATCCCCTGATTGGTGGAGATCTTTAACATAGTGCAGTGCATTGGTGCGCCGACTATATCGGTGAATCGCATATCGGTGATTTTCAAATCTGATGGACGGCTGTTTGTATTTATATGTTCAAGCGCCTGCTCTGCCATGTACTCCCCCCGGCGACTTGTCATAACGATAGAGCCGCCCTTGTTCAAATTGCTAACCTACGATATCAAAAGGAAAACGATGTATCCAGTAGAAATAGTTTGGTATTATAAACAACTGGGAATTTGATCATATGTCGTTTATGATGCAGTCAACAACCGCCTGCAGAACAGGAGGTTTGGGGGTTGCGTCGCCGTAGGAGCTACGGTGCTGCTAAAGCCGCCGGATTCCGGAAACGCCGTAAGGCAGAGCCGTGGACCGTGACCTCCCCCAGAGGAGGCGGCTTTAGCTATAGTAAAGGAGAAGCTACATGAGATTTAGTAATCCCGAGGACCTCATCGCCCTAACCCCTTTGAATCCCTTTGACCGTTTTGAAGACGGCCGCCCAAAGGTGCCCGACGCACTCATTGAACGATTGAAGAACACCACGACCGAAGAGGCGTGGGCGGTCCTGGCAAAACACAACTACAACTACCAGTTTGAAGGCAATTGGACGATCCTTCATCCAGACAGAACAATCGTAGGCCGTGCGGTGACCGCGGCAATGGTACCCTTCCGGCCGGACCTCGATGAAGTGGTAAACGCCCAGGGTGAGGCAGAAGGAAGACACGGGTCGCAAAATAACTGGGTAATCCAGTCTGTCGAGAAAAACGACGTAGTCGTAGTCAATCTCTTTGGCAAGGTGAAATACGGGACCTTTGTGGGCGATAATCTTTCCACGGCCGTTGCCAGCGCAGGCGGAGCCGGAATCGTTATCGACGGCGGTATCCGGGATACCGCGGGGATCAGAACTTTGCCGGACATCAACGTTTTCTGCCGCGGTTATGATCCGACGCCAATCAGGAACTTAACTCTCACCGTATTCAACGGCCCGACTCGCATCGGAAATGCCACGGTGCTTCCGGGTGATATCGTTTTGGGAACGATGTCGGGTGTCACTTTTATCCCGCCGCATCTGGTGGAAGAAGTAGTCACGACATCGGAAAATATCCAGCTGCGTGACAAATTCGGCAAGCAGCGTATACGCGAAGGCAGATACGCATCGGGTCAGATCGATGTTCACGTCTGGGAGGACGCTATCGAAGCCGATTTCAAGGAGTGGAGCAAACATAATTCTCTCTAGCGGCCGACCATGCGCCCTCAACATATGGCAGCGCGTCTATCTTTTGGCGGATCTGAAAAAGCCGCCCCGCTGGCAATCCCGGCGGACTGGGAGGTAATTATAGCCAATAAAATAAAAGTTTTTACATATATAATTTGACCTATATTAAAGTTATGCATATACTATCTACATAGTTTAATCGTTCATTTTATCACGATTCCCGTTTAGGCATCGTCGATATCTGATAACCATGGAGGAGAATATGAAATACATGATAATAGGGGGTGTCGCGGGCGGCGCGACAACCGCGGCGAGACTGAGGAGAAACGACGAATCCGCGGAAATTATTATATTTGAACGAGGAGCCCACATCTCCTACGCAAACTGCGGATTGCCATACTATATCGGATCGACAATAAGCGAACGGGACAAACTCTTTGTCCAGACTCCTGAAAGTTTTAAGGCAAAGCTCAATATCGAAGTCCGGGTCAGGTCTGAGGTAACCGCGATCGATCCCGATGCGAAAAAGATAACGGTTAAAAATCTGGACACCGATGAAGAGTACACCGAAACCTACGACAAGCTCGTTCTTTCACCGGGAGCGGAACCGGTTAAACCGCCGATACCCGGGATAAACGAAGAGGGGATATTCACGCTCCGGAGTGTACCGGAGACCGATGCAATCAAAAGCTTTGTTGACGACAGGTCGCCGAAACGGGCGGTCATAGTGGGCGCGGGATTCATCGGTCTTGAAATGGCTGAAAATCTGCACCAGCTCGGATTGCAGGTAACAATCGTCGAGATGGCGCAGCAGGTCATGAACGTAGTCGACTACGAGATCGCGGCGGAGGTGCATCAGCACCTGAAGACCAAGAATGTGGAGTTCTATCTCTCCGACGGTGTCGCATCCTTCAGAAGAGAAGGCGAACGTCTGGCTGTCACGCTCAAAAGCGGCCGTGAAATCGAAACCGACATGGTGATCCTCTCTATCGGTGTGCGTCCTGAAAGCAAGCTTGCCAGGGAAGCGGGGCTTGAGATCGGCAGGACCGGCGGGATCAAAGTCGATAAATATCTGCGGACAAGTAATCACGAGATCTATGCGGTAGGGGACGCGATTGAGTTCGAGAACCCGATCACCGGAAGCCGGTCTATCACCTATCTTGCGGGGCCGGCAAATAAGCAGGGCCGGATCTGCGCGGACAACATCGCGCACGGCGACAAAAGTACCTATAAAGGATCGATAGCAACCGCGGTTGCAAAGGTATTCGATCTAACGGTTGCGTCGACGGGTGTATCTGAAAAAACCCTTACGGCGGAAGGCATCCCGTTTCTTTCGGTAATCACCCACTCATCGTCTCACGCCGGCTACTACCCCGGCGCATCACCGATGTCGATCAAGACGCTCTATTCACCATCCGACGGACGGCTGTTTGGCGCTCAAATAGTCGGCTATGAAGGCGTGGACAAGCGGATTGACCTCTTTGCAACGGTTTTACGCTGCGGGGGTACAGTATGGGACCTCGGTGAAGTAGAGCACGCTTATGCGCCGCCGTATTCCTCGGCAAAGGATCCGGTAAATATTGCAGGGTTTGTTGCACAGAACACGCTCACCGGAGTATCGCAGCACATTCACTGGAACCGGGTTGAAGAAATGAATCCCGATCGGCTGTTTCTTCTAGACGTCAGGACACCCGAAGAAGCGGCGCTTGGAATGATTGAAGGCGCGGTAAATATACCTGACTACGAACTAAGACAGCGGCTTTCCGAAGTACCGAAGGATAAGACCGTTATCGTCTACTGCGCGGCCGGGCAACGCGCATATTTCAGCGAACGAATTCTCAGGCAAACGGGATACGAAGAAGTGTACAACCTGTCGGGTGGATACAAAACATACGAAATTTCGACCCAGCGTCAGGCAAATGAAGATATCTTTGCCGGTGATTATCTGGGCAAAGACGACCACCTCTATCAAGCGGACCCGGAACGGTTGGAACGCACGGGAAGGCTTGACGGCAGCTGGACACCCGAGCGGGAAGAGGAGGATCGGAGGCTTCATCCGGCGCAGTTAAAAGAAGTTGACGCCTCGGGAATGCAATGCCCCGGCCCCATCATGAAGCTGAAACAAGAGATTGAAGGCCTCGAAACAGGTCAGCGGCTGCGGGAAACCGCAACGGATCCCGGATTTGCCCGCGATGTGGCCGCGTGGTGCAATATGACGGGTAATCGGCTGATAGAAGTGAAGGAAGACGGACCGCGGGTCGTAGCAGTCGTGGAAAAACAGGAACGGCAGGTGCGGCCTTTGACTTCCACCGACGGAAACAACGCCACCCTTATCATGTTCTCCGATGATTTGGACAAAGCGCTGGCCGGTTTTGTCCTTGCAAACGGGGCGGCTTCCGCGGGAAAAGAGGTAACGATGTTCTTCACCTTCTGGGGGCTCTCGATCATCAAGAAGGAACAGACTCCTCCTGTCAGAAAAGACCTTATGGGACGGATGTTCGGCTCGATGCTGCCAAAACACTCGGACAAGCTCTCGCTGTCAAAGATGAACTTTGGAGGGCTTGGTTCTTCGATGATGAAGGCGAGAATGAAATCAAAGAATGTTGACGCCCTTGAGAAGATGATGGCAAACGCGCGCTCCGCGGGTGTTCGTTTTGTCGCCTGTCAAATGTCGATGGACATCATGGGCGTAGACGCAGAAGAGTTGCTTGACGGCGTGGAGATCGGCGGTGTGGCGACATACATGGACGCGGCGAGTTCCTCAGGTGTGAACCTGTTTGTATAATCGCCCGGGACGGGCGGGCATTTGAACGAGACCGGACAAGCGTGTATGGTGGTCAAACGCACACGTATGAGGAGAACAACATGGATAGGAAAATCACCATCATGCCATGCCTGGACATGCAAAACGGCCGTGTGGTCAAAGGCGTCCACTTTGTAGATATCCGCGACGCCGGAGACCCCGTAGAATGCGCTCGCGCCTATTGTGAAAGCGGTGCGGATGAGCTTGCCCTGCTGGATATCACCGCGACGGTTGAAGGCCGGTCCACGATGCTTGAAGTCGTGAAGCGCGTCGCGGAGGTGACCGCCGTACCTTTTACGGTTGGAGGCGGGATCTCAGATGTCGCTTCAGCGGAGGCTGTATTGCAGGCAGGCGCCGACAAAGTATCGGTAAGCAGCGCCGCGTTTAGAAACCCTGAGATCGTGAAGGAGATGATAGCGGCCTTCGGTAACGACAAGGTAACCGTAGCGATCGATGTGGACCGGAACCCGAGCCTCCCTTCCGGATACGAGGTATATATCGACGGCGGACGGACGGCTACAGGATCGGATGCTGTTGAGTGGGCAAAGCGGGTGGATGGTTTTGGAGTATCCGTGATTCTTCCCACAAGCAAGTCCGGAGACGGCGTAAGGACCGGTTATGATCTACCGGTGATACGCGCGATAAAGGAAGCGGTATCCGCCGAAGTTGTCGCTTCCGGCGGTGCCGGGGAGCTCGATCACTTCTACGAGGCCGTTGAAGCGGGTGCTACGATCCTTCTTGCCGCATCGGTATTTCATTTCGGCGTTATCGGCATAGGCGAATTAAAAGACTATCTTAGAGAAAGGGGAGTACAGGTTTCATAGAACCGTACCGGCAACCGCGCCGGCTGCCCATGCGCCGGCTGTTGCTAACCTCGAGTTGCGCGCGCCGGCTCTCTTACCACCGTATCTGCTTTTGAACCGGCCCGGTATGCTGATCCGAGCGCTCGCAGATAGGCCAGTTTTTCCACTCTTCGACGAGTTCCACGATCGCTGATACGGCCCCTTCAAAGGCGACCTTCCCCTTCTCCGCCGTGGCGCAGGTCGGATCTCCGTGAACGCCGACTTTTGTCCAGCGTCCCCAGATATCATTAAACCGCACATGCGTGGTGCTGTCGGAGGTCACAAACTTCCCGCGGACATCATCATCCGCCGTAGCACGGTCCATCCTCACGCGTTCCGGAGCAAGGTGCAGGTATATTGAAGTTTCTATCTCATCCGCATGAGCTATAACCTCAGATTCCCTCACCTCTTCAAAAGCCTCTACCGCGAATGAAAGGTAGTTGACCGCGGCGCAAAGCGATTCGGTAGCCAGCACGGTATTACGAGCGACGATATCGACAAGCGGGTAATTAGAACCGTGACCGTTAACGATAAGAATCTTCTTAAAGCCGTGATACGCCACGCTTTTTGTGATGTTCAAACAAAAAGCGATGAACGTCTCAGGCTCGATATGTATCGTTCCGGGAAAATCGATGTGATGCATATTGAGACCAAACGAGACCGGCGGAAGGACAAGAGCTTTGCCCTCCGCCCTTCGCGCGACTTCGAGACATACCGATTCGGCCAGAAAGACATCGACGTCGAGGGGCATATGAAGCCCGTGCTGCTCCGTTGAGCCTGTGGGAAGCAGCACAACCGGTTGCTCCTCTATCGCTTTGTTCATCTCGGGCCATGTAAGCCGATTGTATCGAATTTCGTCCATATCCGTCCTCCTTTTCCAGCCGGATCCGCTTTTGTGTTACGGCAAGTCTACCGCAGCGTACATGCTATCAGCAACCTGCGAAACTCTAACGCCATACCGTACGATACGCCGGTCCACCCCCACCATATGCTGCAAGCCGCGCCGCTCCGGGTACAAGTTGACGCCGGTCTCGTTTGCGGTCTACTTTTACAACGGCCGTTATCTAAGATAATAATCCGGTTAAACCAAGTCGTTCGCGCGGAGGTCGATGGCATGCAGAACAAACAGATCAGACCGGGCAAGCTCCAGGCAGGTGTCGCCAAAATCGACATATCAGCAAGAGAATCAACGGTAACAAGCAATCCGTTGTACGCGGCAATCGACGCTTCCAACGTAAACGACCCGCTCTATGTCAAAGCTCTCATCATCAAGAGCGAGGAGATTGCCGCCGTAATCATCACGATTGACGCGGTTGCCGTGGGTGAAATCGGTACCATTCATGACGGTTACCTCAATAACGTACGCGGGGAGCTACAAAAAACATTTGAAATCAAACCTGAAAACGTCCTCATAAACGCAAGCCATTGTCATGGCGTCGTATGCGCCGATGTTGAGCGGCGGACGATAGACGCCGTCAAAAAAGCATGGGAGTCGATGGTCCCGGTCCGTATCGGCGCCGGAAGAGGGTATGAGGACAGGATTACCGAGAATCGCCGCCTTAAGCTGAAAAACGGCGCTGAAGCCGATGTCCGCAGGGCTTACTCACTCCCGCCGGATGAGGAGATCGCCGGTGTAGGTCCAATTGATTCCGAGATCGGCGTCCTTCGAATCGACAGATACGACGGCCGGGTTTTGGCTGTAGTGTACAACTTTGCCTGTCACCCTATTCAGGGTGTGCCCGGCGGCGGGAACACCGCGGATATCACAGGCTTTGCGTCAAAAGTTATCGAAGACAGCGCGGATGACGGCACCGTCGCCCTCTTTCTCCAGGGCTGTGCCGGCGACATCAATCCGGTCATGTACAGAGCCGTTGACCGCCCCAGGGATGCCGAACCGCTCGGTAACCTTTTGGGGCTAAGCACAGCGCGTGCCCTGCGTAAGATTACCGCCGCGGAAAATGCCGGCCTGACGGCAATACGTGAACATCTCACGCTCCCCCGTGTAAACCTCGTCCCGCATATCGAAGCCGCACGGAATCGACAGCGCGAACTGCTCGACTCGCTCAAATGCACGCCGCTCAATCTAAAAACATTCCTGCTGCTGTTAATCAAGTATCGTCTCTTTCCGGACTTCCCTTCCTACGATTCTCATCACTACCTCCACGAAAAGAGCATGGGGAGAGATCATTTCGAGAAGCTGGATGCTGAAAATAGAAAGAACCTTGATCTGTATATCCACAATATCGGTGTTACAGAGGAATTAACCAGAGTCCAATCGAACCTTGATCTCCTGACTTTACATCATGAGCAGTATCTCTCGGCAGGAAAAGACACAATCGAAGTAGAAATGACGGGATTGCGAATTGGGGATTTCGTGCTGATCACCTTCCCCGGGGAACTCTCCGTAGAGATAGGACTGAATATCAAGAAATCCTCGCCCCACGATCTGACCTTCATCGCCGGCGTTACGAACGGTTACATCTACTATACCCCGACAGCGGAACAGATGAAAAACCGGGGCGGCGCCCAGGAAGACAGCGATTGCGTTCTGGCTCCGGAATGGCAAAAGTTGTTTGAAGCAAAGGTTAGAGAGATACTCGGCAAACTGTAGGAACATTTCCGAATACTATTAAAAACTTTTAACATTTTTATTGTGATTTTTTTCTCGATAATATTGACTTTTATCGTGAATTAATACACGATAAAACCAGTACGGGCGCCGCAACACCTTGGAGATTTGCCGTTTCAGGCATTCGCCCCGCAAAAACACTTAGCGCCCTTTATGGAGGTATTGCATGGAGAATACATTAACCGTCGAACGCTTTCTGCGTGTCTGTGACATCTTGGAAAAGTATGCCTATGACCCGTCAAAGCTCGTTCCTGTCCTTCAGGAGATCCAGGAAGAGTACCGTTATCTGCCGGAGGAGGTTCTTACGTATGTTGCAACCTCCCTTGAGCTTCCTCCGGCAAGCGTCTTTGGCGTAGCAACCTTTTACGCCCACTTCACCCTGGAGCAAAAGGGAAAACATGTGTTCCGCCTGTGCGATGGAACGGCGTGCCACGTCAAGGGATCAAACGATATTCTCGAGGCGCTGAGGGAACGCATCGGCTTGAAGGATGATCAACAGACCACAAAAGACGGGTTGTTCACCGTTGAAACGGTATCCTGCCTCGGCGCCTGCGGCCTCGCGCCTGTCGTAGTACTCGACGAAAAAGTCCACGGGCAAATGACTCCTGAGTCGGCGATCGCCCTCGTCGACGAAATCATGGAGAAGGAGAAGGCGAGCAATGAATAACAAAACCATCGAAATCACCGTCGCCGGCGACGCCACTAAGGGCGCCCCCGTTCCGTCAAAAACAAAGACCCGAAAAATCGTGATCTGCGCTGGAACCGGTTGTGTCGCAAACGGATCGCTTGATGTGTTTCGCGAGTTTGAAAAAGTACTCGAAGAACGGGGTTTCCGGACACTGGTTGGCGAGGCAACGAAAGAAAAAGATCCGGGCAACGGCGATGGCATTCGGACCGACCCGGACAGTAACATTCGGCTCTCTAAGAGCGGCTGCCAGGGCTTTTGTCAGATGGGACCGCTGGTCACCATCTACCCTGAAGAAATCCTCTATACCAAGGTTGTCCCGGGCGATGTTGAGGAAATCGTAAAAGAAACCCTTGAGTCGGGCAGAATCGTCCAACGGCTGCTGTATGTTGATCCGGTATCCTCACGCTCATGTACCGGCCACCACGAGATCCCATTTTATCAACGCCAGCACAGATTTGTACTCAAACTGTGCGGGGAAATCGATCCCGAAAGCCTTCAGGACTACCGGAATCGAGACGGTTACAGCAGAGCCGAGCAGGCGTGGCTCAGGATGACCCCGGAGGATGTGTGTAACGAGATTGAGCAGGCAAACCTCAGAGGCCGCGGCGGCGGCGGGTTCCCTACAGGAAAGAAGTGGCATCTGGCAAGAATCGAGGCAAGCACAAAGAAATACGTCATCTGCAACGGTGACGAGGGAGACCCCGGAGCTTTTATGGATCGGAGCATCATGGAGGGGAATCCTCACAGCGTAATTGAGGGAATTATGATCGCCGCCCGCGCGATCGGCGCCAACGAAGCGTATGTCTATGTCAGGCTCGAATATCCTCTTGCCGTGGCAAGGATACGAAAAGCTGTGGCCGATGCTGAAGAGGAAGGAATTCTCGGAGACGGGATCTTTGGAACCAAAGAATCACTCACGGTCCACGTCATGGAAGGAGCGGGTGCGTTTGTCTGCGGTGAGGAGACGGCTCTTATCGCCTCAATTGAGGGAAAACGCGGCATGCCGCGGCCAAAACCTCCCTTCCCGTCTGAAAGCGGGCTTTGGGGGAAACCGACGGTTATAAACAACGTCGAAACCCTCGCGACCGTACCGCTGATCATAGATATGGGCGCCACCAAGTTCAGGCGTCTCGGTACGCATGGCTCGCCGGGCACCAAGACCTTTGCCTTGAGCGGACACGTAGCCAACACCGGTCTTATCGAAGTTCCGTTTGGGATCACCCTTAGGGAAATCATCTATGATATCGGCGGTGGAGTCACCGGCGCAAACGGCAAAATCGATCCAAACGGTTTCAAAGCCGTTCAAATAGGCGGTCCTTCAGGCGCCTGTCTGACCGCCGAGCATCTGGATCTCAAGCTTGATTTTGATTCGATTAAAGAGGCCGGTGCGATGATAGGATCGGGCGGTCTCGTCGTGATGAACACGAGTACCTGTATGGTCGCTATCGCCAGGTACTTCATGCAGTTTACTCAGAACGAATCGTGCGGCAAATGCGTCCTCTGTAGAGAAGGTACAAAACAGATGCTGGGTCTCCTCGATGACATCATCGAGGGACGCGCGACGTTGCAGACAATCGAGCTTTTGGAGGAACTGGCGTCCGCGGTCAGGATCGGTTCGCTCTGCAGTCTCGGAAAAACCGCACCCAACCCGGTTCTTTCGACCCTCCGGCAGTTCCGCAATGAATACGAGGCGCATGTCATCCAGAAACGATGTCCCGCCGGGGAATGCCGGGCGTTGTCGAAACCGGTCATCGATCCTGCCAAGTGTGTAGGATGCACCGCATGCGCGAGAAAATGCCCGGTAAACGCCATACACGGAGAACGCAAACAACCGCATACCATAGACCCTGAAATCTGTATCGGGTGCGGTGTATGTATCGAAACCTGCAAATTCAATGCGATCGGGAGGAACTAAATGGCACAAGTTACAATAGACGGGCGGACAGTCACGCTCGAAAACGAATCCAACGTGCTGGAAGTGGCGCGAAAGTCCGGCATCGATATTCCTACGTTTTGTTATCATTCAGAGTTGAGCGTGTACGGCGCCTGCCGGCTCTGTCTCGTCGATATAGAAGGCCGGGGCATCGTACCGTCATGTTCCACTCCGCCGGCGGACGGAATGGTAATTCGGACTAATACCGAGGAAATACGAAAAATCAGACGAATGGTTCTCGAACTGCTCCTGGCAAATCACGACCAGAGCTGCCCCACCTGTCCCAAGAGCTCGGCGTGCAAACTGAGAGAGCTCGCCCGGCGTTTGGGAGTGGAAGAAGTCCGGTTTCCATCTACACACATCCCCGTTGAGGTCGATACATCGACAGCTGCTCTTGTGAGAGACCCAAACAAGTGTATTCTCTGCGGGGACTGCGTCCGGATGTGCTCGGAAGTACAGGGAATCGGCGCAATCGACCTCGCATACCGCGGTGACCGGGTATCAATCCAGCCCGCCTTTGGAAAGAAACTCTCTGATGTCGAATGTGTCTACTGCGGACAGTGTGCCCGGGTTTGCCCTACAGGTGCCCTCCGGCCGAAATCGGAGATCGATCAGGTTTGGGCTGCGATTCATGATTCTGAGAAACGAGTGGTGGCGCAGATCGCTCCGGCCGTTCGGGTCGCCATCGGCGAGTCATTCGGGCTCCCCGCCGGGTCAATAAACACCGGGCAGATTGTCGCCGCCTGTAAGGCGATGGGTTTTGACCGGGTGTACGACACCTGTTTTGCCGCCGATCTCACGGTCGTCGAAGAGAGTGAAGAGTTTTTACGGCGCGCGGAGTCAGGCGGTGTGCTGCCCCAGTTCACCTCCTGCTGCCCCGCATGGGTGAAGTTTTGCGAGCAATACTTCCCCGATCTCATCCCAAATCTATCTAGTTGCCGGTCGCCGCAGCAGATGTTTGGATCAATCGCCAAATCACGGCTCACCGGCGATCTCTCATGTGATCGGGAGAATTTGGTGGTGGTATCGATTATGCCGTGTACGGCAAAGAAATTTGAGAAGACCCGGCCCGAGTTTGTACAGAACGGTCTGCCCGACGTCGACTATGTCCTTACAACACAGGAACTGGCGCAGATGGTCGAGGAATACGGCATCCGTTTTTCTGCTCTCAAACCTGAATCTCTCGATCTTCCCCTGGGTTTCAAAACGGGAGCCGGCGTGCTCTTCGGCAACTCAGGAGGCGTAACGGAAGCCGTCCTCAGATATGTGGCCGGTAAGACCGGCTCCGTCGATACCGCCGCGGCCGTTTCGACTATCCGCAGTGATGATGGATTTCGGGAAGCGGAGGTGAGCATCGGTGATAAAAAGCTCAAGATTGCTATCGTTCACGGTCTTGCCGCCGCCCGGCGGGTTGCCGAGGATGTCCGGTCCGGCAACTGCGGCTATGACTTTATAGAAGTCATGGCTTGTCCCGGAGGATGCATCGGAGGCGCGGGACAGCCCGTCACCTTTGACAGGGAAACACGCCGGATGCGCGCGGAGGGCATCTACGAAGCCGATAAGATGCTCCAGCTTCACGCGTCGGGTGAGAACCCGTACATCCGCAGGCTCTATGACGACTATCTCGGCACCCCGGGAAGCGAAACGGCCCATGCGCTACTGCATACTCATTACCGCAGCCGGAAACGGATAGACGGTGAAGTGATATCGCTCATCACCTCGGGGGCCGGCCGCCGGATCGATGTATCTGTATGTATGGGCACCAGCTGCCTTGTCCGCGGCTCGCAGCGGCTGCTGCAGGAAATGGTGAGCTACGTGGAAGAGCGCGGTCTAGAGGATGTCGTAAATATCGAGCTTACCTTCTGTCTCGAGCGGTGTCACAACGGTCCAAATATCGTTGTAGACAAAAACATCATAGAGGGCTGTACATTCGAAAAAGCCAGGATTGCTATTGAAGACGCGCTCGGCTCTACAGTCGGTGTCGCCGATATGGCGGAGAGATAATCATGTCAGCCATGACCGATCCGGTCGTTGCTCCCGGGGCGGCGGCCCCGGAGCAGCGCTCGGGTCAAATCGTTTTTACAAACAAGGCCCGATGCCGGGATTGCTACCGGTGCGTACGGGTATGCCCGGTCAAGGCAATCAGCGTGAAAGAAGGTCAGGCTTCGGTGGACGAGACCCGGTGTATCTGCTGCGGTACCTGCATCCGCGAGTGTCCTCAGAAGGCCAAGAGTTATCGTCGTGACCGCCATATAGCCCAAAGATTGCTAGAAAGCGATGCCGAAGTCGTAGCGAGTGTGGCCCCTTCCTTTGCGGCCTTCTTTGACGAATGGCAGCGAAAGAGGTTTCCCTCCGCCCTGCGCAGGCTCGGTTTTTCTTTTGTCGCTGAAACTTCGGTGGGCGCGTATTATGTTGCCGTTGAAACCGCCAAAATCGCCGAATCGCGCAAAGCCGAATATCAGAGCGCAGAACACATAGATTCCGATTCGCCGCATGCGGCGAGTAATCCTGCGGGATCACATCACACGATGCTTTCGACAGCCTGCCCCGCGGTGGTAAACTATATCGAACGTTACCGGCCCGAATACCTCGATACGCTCATACCGGTTGCCTCCCCGATGATCGCCCATGGAAGAATGATCCGAAAACGGCTGGGCTCGCCTGTCAAAGTGGTGTTTATCGGACCGTGCGTAGCCAAGAAGCAGGAGGCCGAACGTGAAGAGCATCGCGGGGTAATTGATTGCGTGCTCACCTTTGAGGAGATTGCAGAATGGCTGGATGAAAAAGAGATTCGCTTCGAGTCGCTCGAAGAGAGCGATTTTGACGAAGTTCCCCGCGGGTACGCCAGATATTTTCCCCTCGCAGGCGGCGGGCTCAAGACCGGAGGCGAGGAAACCGATTTGCTTTCACATGCAACCCTAGCAGTGAGCGGCTATCAGGAAATTCACGACCTCCTCGAGTCGTGCAGAGACTCATTGGAACCGCGGCTTGTCGAGCCTTTATTTTGCTCACAGGGTTGTATCAACGGCCCCGCCGCTCCAGGAGAAACCACGGTACTGAAACGCCGCGCGAACCTCCTCGAATATATTGAGGCCTCGTCAGCCGGGAACCCAGAAACCGCCGTTATCGATAACTCCGGCCGCGCGGCTTCGGAACGGGGCGGCGTGGAGGCCGGCACGGTCTCGAGCGATAAGGCTCGATACCCGGGGTGTTCTCTCTCCACCGTCTTCTCAAAACGTCCGGTTCCTGAACAGTTAGAGATCACCGAGGAAGCGGTAAACGCGGTCTATGCCAAGACCGGGAAGACGGATCCGGAACACAGGCTCAACTGTGGCGCCTGCGGATACTCCTCATGCCGCGAACAGGCCGAGGCGGTGATTCGCGGAATGGCCGAGCCGGACATGTGTATCCCGTACATGCGGAGGATGGCGGAACGGCGGACCGACAAGATCATCGAGACCAGTCCAAACGGTATCGTCGTAGTAGATGAACGCCTCCGTATCCTCAGTATGAATCCGGCGTTTCGCAAACTTTTCATCTGCACCGACGGGGTGCTGGGAAAGCACATCTCCTATCTGATGGATCCCGATCCGTTTGAGCAGATAGCAACCAGCGCAAAAGATGTAATAGAACGGACCGGACACCACGATAATTATAATTTGATCGCACATGAAATATTCTATCCTCTTCCGTATGAACGGCAGATAGTCGGTATCTTTACAAACATAACAAGCAACCGATCGGACCGGAAGCAACTGGACGATCTTAGATACCAGACCGTACTACAGGCACAGGAACTGCAGCATCACCAGATCGAGCTGGCGAAAAACGTCGCGGGAATGCTCGGCGAGTTTACTTCCCAGGGTGAACAGCTCGTTGAGCGCTTGCTCGCAATTGCGGATGACGCAAACGGAAATGATCAAAAACGGGAGGTCATACCGTGGGGTACATCCACGTCGAAGTAGAGGTTGCCCAGCGTAGCAAGCGGAATGCCACCACCTGCGGCGATGTAGTAAAGATAGAACGCACCGAATATGCGACTACGATAGTGTGTGCTGACGGCATAGGTTCCGGCGTAAAGGCTCATATCTCCGCCACGATGGCGGCCGCGCGTTTTATGGATCTGCTGAAAGGCGGACTGTCGATGCGGGATGCGTTTAGCCGGGTTGTCGATACTATGGAAACCTGGCGTAGTCCCGAACTCCAGTACTCGGTCC
>Ga0272441_10009246_pt1 | contig 15295 bp, 10 predicted proteins | sample SSMProp6N_FD_193582 | JGI IMG/M metagenome (GOLD analysis project Ga0272441, IMG submission 193582) | Marine sediment archaeal communities from Little Sippewissett salt marsh, Falmouth, MA, United States - SSM-Prop-6N | ecosystem: Environmental > Aquatic > Marine > Wetlands > Sediment ... | reverse complement strand
CACTAAATCCACTCATCCACTCCGGCCATTGTTCAGGTGTCATTCCTCCGGCCGAGGTGTATTGATTGGCCTGGTTATAGCTCCTGTGCCATTTCAGTGTCCAAAGTTGTTTTAGTCCCGCTTTTCTGACCGACCAATCCAGATAAGCCATATTAATATGTCCGTTATGCCGATTAATGCAGGCCCGTCTCATCATGTTGTCCGCTATCCATGCCTCGTCTTCCGTTGGCGGCGGACTATCTGTTTCAACCGGATAAAGATTAAACCGAAGAGCATCCATCATTAAAGGAATATATCCGGCCTTACTGACATCGGTAGTTCTCCAGTTATTAGAAGTTGGGAGTCCGTAAATTTCATCCTTGTTTGAAGGAGGATCTTCCACCCACCCGTTTATCCCGTAGCTGCCATATTCACCTTCCGGATCATATCCTTCGCCGTTTCTTGCTAAAGTATACATACCCCATGCTGAAAACGTGTTATATTGACCGATAGTGTTGCCGTTAATATCATACAGTGGCTTCATTGCGGTCGGGCAACATATAACTTTTTTAGTGTTACCCCAGTAGGGCCTTAGAACATGGAACCAGTAATTCAAATGTCCGGGTTTGTTAGGCGTTGCGATACCCGCCTGGAATTTTCCATCGAACTCTTTTGTGTACATCAGAAAGAAGTAAGTCCAGTTTTTAAGGTTTGCACCGCAAGCTGCCGTTCTGGCGTGTTCCTTTACTCTCTGAAGAGCAGGCATTAATATCCCCATCAGCAATGCAATTATCGCAATGACCACCAGAAGCTCGATCAGCGTAAATCCACTTATTTTTTTTGTCTTTGACATAATTTGCTCCTCAATATTAGACTTCTCGTGTTTATATGCGCAAATATTTTTTGATTCAATTTGTGTTAAATCTCCTATTTGTCGGAGACAAAAAGCAGAAAACCACCAATATTGTTAACATTGTTGACAATACATATATTATCTATTTTTAAGGGCGGGTGCAAGAAAAAAATCGATATAGAGCTTAAATTGGAATAATCAATGTAATATCATTAAAAATATATGGTTGTAGATATTCCTGTTGAAGATTTCAGGACCTGTTTTATAGACTTTGGGAAAATAGGGCTATCCTTTATAATAAGGATTCACAATCAGTAAGGCTATTTTGAGAGGTGTATAAGGTCTCGTCTAAACGCAAGCCACAAAACACGAATCACGTTTGCCGAATCATGGATATTTTCCGGGCAAAATCGCCGTTTTTCGTTGCATCAAAGCGGATTTTCCATAAAATAAATAGAAAAAGAATATAGAATACACAATACAGAATGGGGGAAAACAACAAAACACTTAAAATCAATATTTAGCCTCAAGGCCAGCCTTGAGGGTATTGCCCGTAGCCGTACCGGCTACGGCTAAACAATTTGAAAAAACGAACCCAATTTGGGTTAGCACCAAATTAGCGTATGCTCTTTAGAAAAAGTGAATAGAGAGATGGTTTTATGCCATTGCTGCTTTTATGGCATCGGTGAGTTTTATCGAACCTTCGTATAGGCTTCGGCCAATTATTGCCGCTGCGGCACCGATTTCGGCGACATTTTTCACATCTCCGATAGTAGTAACGCCCCCTGAGGCAACCACCGGCACATCGACAGCTTCGACAAGAGCCCTGGTTCTTTCGAGGTTCGGGCCTTCCATCATGCCGTCTTTGGAGATATCGGTATAGATTATTGCCGCAAGAGGCAATTTCGCCGCTTTGGTCGCGAAATCCAGCAGAGATTCGGAGCTGTCTTCGAGCCATCCTTGTGTGGAGATTTTCAAGCCGCGAGCGTCGAGCCCGAGCACGATTTTGTCGCTGAATTTTTCCGCCATTTGGCCGAACCATTCGAAATCTGCGACCGCCTTTGTGCCGATGATTGCGCGTTCGACTCCTATATCGAACAACTGCCGGATCGATGCTTCATCGCGCAGGCCACCGCCGACCTCGATTTTCAGTTTTCCCAATTCTGCTATTGCGGAGATAGCCTGGGTATTAACAGGTTTGCCGGCTTTGGCACCTTCCAGATCGACAATATGGAGCCACCGGGCGCCTGCGGCGATAAAATCTTCGGCCTGTTTGACTGGATCGCTCCGGTAATTTAACCGCCGGTCATATTGGCCCTGGATGAGTCTTACACACTGCCCTTCGATTAAATCGATTGCCGGAATAATATACATCGATACATCTCCATGATTTTAACCAACGAAAGAAGAGATTATATCTTGCTCTCAATCTGATTTCAATATCAATATGTCACAGCCTGGTCATATAGAAAAACTAATCAACAAGCGGCCGGTTTTTTTCCACAGTAAAATATACGAAGTGTCTGGCCGATTCGGTTTGACTTCTATGCCTCTTCGGACGCTGAGATTTAATCTCTTCTATGCGTTGTTGATTTGTTTCCTCGCCGGATTTGACAAGATACAATCTTTTGCCGTTATATCCTTCGCCGTGCTCGATGAACATATACGCCGCCTTCGGATTGAAACAAATGTTGGCAAAGCTGGTTCGCTCAAGCATACTAAAAGCGATTTTGTTTTCCTCGATAACATAGGGCCGGGAATAAACAGCCACATCCACATTTCCTTCGGAATCGCTCGTAGCCAAAATTCCGATTCCCTCGGTGGTTCGAAAATATTCTTCCAAACTCATAATCAATCCTTTCGAGACAAAACAGCACTTAGAGCCTGTTTAATTTCAGAATGTTCGAATTCGAATCCCGCTTCCAGCAATCTTTCGGGAATAACTCTCTGCCCGGACAAAATCATTTCGTCGGCCATTTCGCCGAATTTCAGTCGCAGGACAAAACCCGGCACACGAAACAAAGACGGCCGATGCAATACCCTGCCCAATGCCTTACAGAATTTCTTCATAGTCACCGGCTCCGGCGAGGTCAGATTAAAAACGCCCCGCTGGTTTTTGTTTTCAATCAGAAATCTTATTGCAGCAACCTGGTCCTGTAAAGAAATCCACGAGAACCACTGCCTGCCGCCGCCGGGATGTCCCCCGAGAAAAAGCTTAAAAGGTTTGGCAAGTTTCGGCAACGCCCCACCGCCCGGGCCGATTACAACACCGGTTCTAATTACAACCAACCTGACATCGAGGTTTTGCATTTGTTCCGCGCAAAACTCAACCTTCTTACAAACGTCGGCGAGAAATCCTTTGCCCGGCGGAGATTGCTCGTTCAACTTTTGCAAGCCACTGGAACCGTAATATCCGATAGCGGAAGACTGGATAATAACCGAAGGCTTGTTCTCGACCTGTTTTATCGCCGCAATTATCGCCCTGGTAGTATCGAGCCTGCTATGAAGAATGCCCGCCTTTTTATACCGGTTCCATTTTCCGGATGCGACGTTGTCACCCGCCAGATTAATCACGGCGAAAGCTCCGTCTGCCTGGCGAATCCAAGTTCCGGTGGTTCTGCCGTCCCATTCGAAGATTTCGGCAAAATCGCCTATCAATCCGGATGCCCGGCGAATGTCACGCGTCAGACCGATGACCTTGTAATCCCTGCTAAGGTCTTTGCACAAGGCCCTGCCGATAAAACCGGTCGCACCGGTAATCACAACTCGTTTCATATCGTTTCCTTACGTTCCTTCGAGGCTGCGGATTTTTTCCACATAAGCATCCGCATCGAATTTCCTTTTAAGTCCCGACACGTTCATATACCGGATTTTACCAAAAACCGTTCTTTCCGACCACGCCCTGTCGTGTTTGCCAAAGCACCACGCCACACCGGCAAAAGCATTCGGGTCTCTGCCGTCAAGTTCGTACTTGTTGTTAAGCTCCAGGGCAATCTTGAATCCTGTCTGGGGATTTCTGCTCCATTCGAGGATTTTCTTTCCCCAGTACATTCTCATATAGCCGTGCATCTTGCCGGTCAGGACCATTTCCTTCTGGGCGGCATTCCAGTAAGGGTCGTGTGTCCCGGCCTGTTCGAAATCTTCGAGCGAATATACATATTCTCGCTTATCTGTTCTGTGAAAATTCAACGTTCTTTCAGCCCATGGCGGCAGGCAGGCAAACGTATCGTATTTATCGTTATAGAATACGAAATTATGGCTCAATTCCCTGCGGACAATCAACTCCTCAAGATAGGCGTCTTTGCCTTTGCCGGAAATTTTCAAGACCTCAAGGGCGATATACAACGGCGAAATTTGCCCGAAGTGCAGATAGGGACTCATATCGGATACACAATCGGCGCATGAATCATTGCGAAGCTTCTCGAATTTATCCAGCTTGTTTTTTATAAAGTCACGCAGCCGCCGCTTTGCAATGTCGGTTCCGCCTTTGAATAAAATCACCTTGCCGACGATGTGGTCGATATCGAGTTTCGAGACAGCCTTGTCGATATTTTCTATATCGAAGCTTTTGAATTTCAAACCGAGCGAATCGAGCTTTGGCCTGGTATGTTTCAAAGGTACGAGGAACTTGTCAAGCTGCTTCGTAATCCTCGGGCGAAAAGTACCGGCGGAGAAATTCTCCTTATCACTGGCCTCTTCGACGGGAACTATCAGGTTGGTCTCTACTTCATACAGGGGACAGTTAATCCGCCCCGCCGCGTTCTGCCGCCACTTTCGCTGGATTCGCAGTTGCCCGGCATCGACGACAACCAAAGCTGCCGCATCCGCTAATTTAGCCGCACCGGTATCGGGAGACTGCCGCCGGATAACCATTTGAATACCCCTGTCATGCAGTTGCCGGCGGACTTTTTTGAGTCCTTCGAGCATGAAGCAATAATGCCTCCGGTTTGCCTGCGGCCAGTTTTCAGTAATACCAAAAAAAACGAGGACCGGCCTTTTTAGTTCGTTGGCTTTTCGGACCGAATATTCCAGGGCGTGATTATATTCTGTTCGCTGGGCGGCCTGCATCCAGTAAAGTACGTATTTGCCGTCCCGTGGCTTTTCATCGTTGAGGATGTTTATTCTTTCCCTTTGAATCATAAAGCACAGCTTCCCGGAACAAAATACATTATATGGGAAATTTTTGCAATATGTTGTAACATAATTATCCGCCGCGCAATTATATATGCGATAATGGTTGGTGCTATGGCAAAATTTGTTGAGCAAACACAGGACAATATAGTACATAGAGCACGTACTGAGGCTAATGCCCTCGGACAGCTTTACGAGCTGTATTACGACCGGATTTTAAGGTTTTCTGTTCATCGGCTCTTTAATAAGGAAATCGCAGAAGATGTTACCTCGACGGTTTTTCTCGAAGTAGCTCGCAGGATACGGACTTTTGCCGGACAAAACGAGCAGGATTTTGGAAACTGGCTCTATGCCATAGCAATCAACCAGACAAACTCCTATATAAGAAAAACGTCCAGGCGGAGAAAACTGCTTGCCGAAGCCGCTGATTTAATCAGGGCTAAACGCGATGAATCCAATGGAAATTCATCTGAGCCGGACTGGCCGAGACTTTATGCGGCCATATTAAAACTAAAGCCTCAGCACCAAACCATTATCGCACTAAGGTTCTTTGAAAATCTTCCATACGAGCGGATAGCGCAAATTCTGAATATCAAAGAAACGACCTTGCGAGTTACGGTGCACAGAATACTAAAAGAATTAAGACGCTGTTTACGAAACGTTTTTGACGGGGAGGCGTAATATGTTCAAAGACGAAAAAGAATTCGAAGAAATTGTCAACCGCCTAAATATTAACACTAATCCGAATTCAGTACATCGAGAAAAGCTAAAGCAACAAGTGCTCTCTGCCTTTAACGAAACTTCACAAAAGCAAACAACGCCGTTTGGCGTTTTCTGGAGAAAAATTATGAAAAGTCCAATTACAAAACTCGCCGCCGCCGCGGTTATAATCATTGGTTTGCTTATTTTATTTATTTATTCATCAGGTAATCAAAATTCTCAGAATAGTGAAGACACATATATTGTCAGGCAAGATAGTAACGATAACGAAATAGAAACTCCCGAGACAAGAGGAGAATATGATGATTTAATGCTGGCTAAACAACTCTTTGAAAACAAAGAGATAGCAGGCCTTTCAGAGCTTTTAAATAGCGATTTTGAAGCTGTAAAAATGCAGGTCGCAGAATATCTTGGCCGGATTGGTGACGATACTGTCTTGCCTGAACTGCAAATATTAGCAGATCAATGGATTGGTTCGGCACAAGACAATATTTATGAGAATGCAATCTCAGCTATCGAGGAACGTCTTAATGAATCAGAATCTGAATCTGAATCTGAATCTGAAGAGCCGCAAACGCAGTTAACAATTGCCCACGAAGAGCCTAATGAGCCGGAAGAAATGGCACAAACCGGAGTCACCGGCATTGTAATAGATAAGAATACAGCAAAACCTATACAAGGAGCATCTTTAGGTTTCCAGAAGGATGAACTCGTTCTTACAGATGAAAATGGAGAATTTAATTTAGTCGTACCAATACCATGGCCAGAAGTACCGGTAGATTATTCACCTGAAGTGCCTGTTTATGTCACTGCAGCTAATTATGCATCACAGAGAGTCGTAGTGCATGTTGAAAAAGACAAAATGAAAGAAGTTACCATAGAGCTAAGTCCCGGCTCGAAGTTAATCGGCAAAGTCATAGACCCGAACAACCAACCTATTCAAGGTGCCGAAGTTTGTGTATTAGAATACACTACCTCAATTCCTGTAATCACAGATGCTGAAGGTAAGTTTGAAATTGACGGCGTTAATCCGGCATATCCGTCACCCAGAATCAATGTTCATCATTCATTATACCCATCTGTTTCCATAGAATTTCAGCCTGCACCTGTCGGCCAAAGTGTATATAAGGAAATTGTTCTTAAACCCGGCGTTATCGTATTCGGGCAGGCCACTGACTCTAATGGCGAACCGGTACAAGGAGTTACCGTTGGAAATACGGATTCTCCTCTTATGTGGAATGTTAAAAAGTATGAGACTAAAGAGGATGGAACATATGTACTCGACAATATCGATACTGATGAATTAACTTTATGGGCTGTTCATGATAATTATGCGCCATTTGTTTCCAGAACAACTATTGATATGAACCAGCCGCAGAAACAAATTGATATAAAGCTTTCTGATCCATCCCAACTTAAAGGAACCGTATTAGACGACACAGGAAATCCTGTAACCAGAATATTTGTTGTAATGTCTGAATACGAAGGAGTCAGGAATATAGACAACAATCGTTATCCATGCAAACCGGATGGAAGCTTCGTTATTCCAAATGCTCCAAAAGAAGGCGAATTAACTCTTAATGTATTCGGCCAGGGAATCACATCGAAAAAGCACGAAGTTGACTTTACTTTAGATGAACAGTTAATTACTGTTAACAAATCAGGTAGGATATATGGTCAGGTTATTGACGCCGCAACTGGGAAGATTATTCCAAAATTTCATGTACGAATGACTGCCAGTCGAACTGGTGATAAAGCGTATGGCTATTCCGTGACATGGTCGGAAGAAGGTCATACATTCAATTCACCTGATGGCTTTTTTGATACAGGAAGACAGGACCTTCCTCTTGGTAAACAATATCGAATTAGAGTCGGCGCAGAAGGATATGACCCAATTACCAATGATTTAGTTCCCGTCCAGCCTGTTTCAGATAGTCCGGAAAGAACACAATTCCAGCTTCAGCCTGCGAAAATGAGAGTCGGAAGAGTAATAAATATTGAGGGTAAGCCCATAGAAGGCGCAACAATTATATTCTATCCGAATGAAAATGTTTCTTATGATGAAGTACTTCCAAGAACTATAACAGATAAAGAAGGCACTTATTCAATTCTCGGTCTCAGCTCAGAATATCAAATTATGGAAGTCAATGCTCCAAGTTACACTCCGAATGTTTTATTGTTGAAAGACATCAGTTTGCCGGATAGCCAATTTACAGATATTATCCTCGATCATGGCGTGAGCTTATCCGGTTATGTTTTCGATGAAAAAGGTACAGGAATAGCCGATGTAGCAATTTCCGTATATATCGATCCGGCCAGAACAAATAATGTAAGAACACGTCTGGCTAATGTTCGATATGGGGCAACAACAGATAAAAATGGTTCTTATCAAGTACAAGGAGTTCCTTCCGGAAAACTTTTGGTAATTGCTTCTAATACACAATATTATCATAGAAAGAAAATAGAAATAAAACCCACCCAAACGATGCAATTAAACTTCGGCGATGAAGATGGATTTATTATTTCAGGTATAACAACGGCAGATAAGCAACAATTAGATAACACTCGTGTTTTCCTTTTGTCGAGCGAAGGTGAATTTCTAAGAAGAGTAATAGCTGATTCCCACGGAAAGTTCAAATTTTTCTACGTTGGAGAAGATTCTTATATCCTCAAAGCGGCATGGAGTTCAAACATTTCTAGCAAACCGGAAAAATGGCCTGAAGGTACTAATTTTGAAATAGAGCGAAAATTAAAAATAGAAGAAAATATTGAGCTTAATATTGATATGCAAGCTGAGACTGTAACAGACACTCAAACAGGCCAAGTGATTAAAGACGATTAAACATTACTAACTCACTATATTGTCTTCTTCAAACCGGGTTTTGCTTCAACATAATCCGGCTTTTTTACTTCTCGGTTTCGATATCAAGTATTTTCAATTGAAGGATGTTGTTTGTTCCGTTTGTTACTTTCACCTGTTCGCTGATCCGGATAGGCCAGAGCCAGATGATTTTTTCTATATCGGCAATGATGAGAACTTTTTGCCGAATCTCGTGCGGCACTTTTTGAGCAGTCAGAAATTTCCCGATCTTCGTATCCTCTTTTTGTCCTAATGGAACAAACCTGTCACCGGGTTGTCTTAAACGGACAAATAACGGCGGCTTGATTTTTTCTAAATCAAAACTTTCAATATATTTTGAAACAGAACTCCCGGTAAAACCGGGGGCTTTATATACTTTTGCTTCGATAAAATATTTACCAAATTGTGTTTTACCGGGGATTTTTATGATTAAAGGCTCGGCCTCAAATATCGGTGGGGTATCCGGCTTCGGCAATGGCCTATGCCGTGACGAGAGCCCCACCCTACAAGCTGAAAAAATCAAATCATCATACTCTCGCCGGACAACATATTCATTCGGCAACTGCAACATTTTCCCAGAGACATTTTCTTCCGCCAACCGCAGGACACTTTGATAATGCTGTTGTGTTAAACTTCCCTCGCCGCAGCCGATTAAGGTTAGACTTCGGCGAATCAACTCAATTTTGACCGGCGGAGATTGTTCGGAAAATAATTTCATATTTAAGGTGACTTTTTCATCTGTGCAATCCTCGATCTCCGTCCAGATGTCATCAGCATGATTACAAACAATCTCATAGAATCTTCGGGCCGAATCAGATAACTCGTATAAACTTTTCACAAGCGAGCCGTTAAAATCATCTTGCAGCAACGGGAGTAGTTTATGCCGGATATAATTTCGAGTGTATCGGCAATCGGTGTTTGTCTCATCTTCACACCATTGCAACTTATTTTGCCGCAGATACTTAACAATCTCGTCTCGTGTGACGCAAAGCAACGGCCTGACAAACCGGATATTTCCACCGAATGCCCGGGCCGGCCAAATTCCTGCCAGGCCCCGGAATCCCGTGCCGCGAAGCAAACGATGCAATACCGTTTCAGCATTGTCATCTTTTTGATGTCCCGTGACTATGTGACTACAGCAATTTTGTCCGGCGATTTCGAGGAGATTTTCCATACGCATTTTTCGGGCGGCGGTTTCTATGGACATTTTATTTTTTTGAGCAAACTCACGAACATCAATCCGTTTGGTTGTCACCTTCAATCCGAACCTCGCCGCTTGTTCAATAACAAATTCCTCATCCCTATCCGCCTGCTCGGCCCTTAACCGGTGATTGATATGAGCACAGTATAAATCCGCCTTTATAACGCCCTGCTTTTTGAAAACCTGCATTACATGCAGAAGTGCTACGGAGTCGGCCCCGCCTGAAACAGCCAACAGAACTTTAGCAGTATCTCCGAAAAGCTCATTCGCTTTTATAAAATCTGCAACTTTCTTTTCGAAGCTTGATAACGTTTGTTTCATGTAGAAGAGGGACTTTAAACAAAGTAATTATATAAAAAAACGGGCCTGATATTTATCCAGGCCCGCAGAACACTTTTAATCACATTAGTCATTAATCATGGTTAGTTCATACCCATGCTTGTTTTTTCCAAGTCGTTTATTCTTTCCTGGGCGAAATCATTCCATTCCCTGTATTTATCATATCTGCCTTCTGTCTCGATTGCTTTCTTATAAAGCTCCAACGCCTCGGCATTACGGTGCATATGTTTATCCAGAATCTTTGCCGCTTTAAACCTTGCCGGATGAGATGTGTCCGGATCCCAGGTATATGCCCGCTGATAATATTCAAGCGCTATCGAATAATCTTTAAAATACTCGGAAATTTCACCCGCCATGTATGCCGCATCGTCAATTTTATCACTGTTCGGATATTTATTGATTAAATCTTCGAATTTTCTAAGAGCCATTCGATATGCATTCTTATCGACAAACAATTGACCTACAGGCTCGGCTCCTTCCTTCTGTAATTTGGCATCCTCATAAAGAAGATCCGCATCGGGATTCATAACAGTTGCGTGATGGGTTTTCGGGGCCACAACAGGAACAATATATTTATATTGCGGCATAACATTCAGAGCTTTCAATTCCCTTTTTGCCCATTCCAGTTTGTGATTATTACCCGTCTTCGTGTAATATCTAACCAGTGATTCAAGTCCCTGCCGATATGCCTGCCGATGGGTTGCTATATCTTCGACAATATCAATTTCACCTGCCTGGGTAAGATTAATGGTACGACTCGTACCTATCGATGATATAGTACGAGGTGCTAATATCCGGCTTTTTCCGCTATCCGGATTCTCGCATCCCGGTAACACAAACAATGAAACGATGATAATAACGGTACAAATTCTCTTTGCCATAATGGCCTCCTTTCAATTATATATCAACCCTATCACTCGATTATCAATTACAAAATATCAATTATCAACTTAATACCGTTTAGTCAAGAACAATCAGCTAAAAATACCACACTATTAATATAATTTCATCATACAGGACCGGATTTGTCAAATCCAGTTAAAATAATCGAAAAGTGCCGTTATTATGGGAAAATACCGATACGAAAATCCCAAACCTTCTCTTTTCAAAAAGGATTTGACTTTTTAGGACAATTCCGGTATAATAATCGCTATAAAACTCGGCGATACTCACGGAAGAGGGTCATCTGAGGGGGAATCGCTTCAAGGTGTCCTATTCCCCAAAACGAATATCCTTATGTATTGGCAGAAAATTCCATTATATAAAATAATTGGGGAAGCATGAACATGAAGCCAAACAAATCGATATCTGTTATTGCTGTTGTCATACTTTTATTATTGCTTCAACTCGGCTGTGAAGAGCAGGTTGCGCCTCGACGACAGTTGAATCCCGACTGGTTCAACCAGACGGACTGGCAAAATCGGGCGATATCACAACCCCGACCAGTTACGCCCGCCGTAAAAAAAGGCCCGAAAATAACATTCGATAAAGTCATACACGACTTCGGCAACATCAGCCCGACGACAACTCATTATTGCCAGTTCGATTTTACCAATACCGGAAACGATATTCTCGAGATAGTCGAAATCGAACAAACCTGCGGCTGTACACCCTCTGTTATGATGAAAACACAGTATGCACCGGGGGAAAGAGGCTCTTTGAAGGTCGGATTTCTATCGGATACACAACTCGGCCGAACTTCTAAACCCATTTACATATACAGCAACGACGAAGAAAATCCCGAAGTTGAACTGGCAATACAGGCAAATATTATCGCCAAGATCGACTACGAGCCGAAGAAGCTGGACCTTATGCTGATGCAGCCGAACGGCAACTGTCCGACAATTACAATCCGCAGCATCGACAATCAGCCTTTTTCAATTACAAGTTTCAAGTCAACAGACGGATGCATTACCGCCGATTTCGATCCTTCCCAACAGGCAACGCAATTTGTTCTCCGGCCCAAAGTCGATATGCAGAAACTGGAACGTATTATGGACGGACGCTTTGAAATAGGTTTGTCCCATCCCGAAACAAAGACAATCAGCGGGATTTTCGACGCGCCGCCGAGGTTCGAAACCAGCCCGCGGACAATCATGTTTCACCAGGCAAGGGCCCATCAGCCTATGTTTCAAAAAATTCGTATCATCAGCAACTACAATGAAGCGTTCGAGATCGGAAAGCTGTTTTCAAAAGATGGGCTCATAACTGTTCGCAATCAAAGAAGAACCAATAACGGCTATGAGCTTGAACTGGAAGTAAGGCCGCCCGATTCCAAGGGCAGAACAAGAGTTTTTTCGGATACTTTCTACGTGGATTTAAAAGGAGCCGGACGACTCAACATTTCCTGTAATGGATTCTACGCCGGTACATCACCGGCACGCAGTTCAACTAAAGTAACCGCAAAAAAAGGAAAATGCAAAACCTGCAAGGGGCCGATTCTAACAAAATAAAGGTTTGGCTCATTTTTTTGCCTGACAATAAAGCGGAAATACTACCCGGTCCGGACGAACTGTTATAACCGGGATTAAGATTGTCATAAAATCACTGGCGTGTAATCGTAAAACGAAATCTCTCGCCGGCGAGACTCTCGATATTCACTTGTATGGACTTATCCTCGTCCGCGAAACTATTAAGATAAAATTTTGCAGCCCATTTATCATCGGACTCGATCCTCCCGTCCTCTTCGACAGAGCTCGAGTTTCCTTTACGTTTTTCCACGGTCAGTAAACGGTAGGACCTTACCTGCGAAGGCTCGTGAGAGCGAATGACCCGTAAAGTTAAAGTATGCAATTGCCCGTCGTCAAGGTGCCTGTAAAAAAGCAAAGGCTCATCCAAACCTCTTTCTTCCGTGATTTGCCCCCGAACTTGTTCGACATTAATAAAACCCGTCTTCCTGAAAATCTCGTCGCCGATAGCAGCATCGGTCAGACTTTCGTCACCAAGCTTCTCGGCCAGATTCTCAATTTCCTGAGCCTTCACATTATTGCCCTTTTCTGCGTACTGCATGGCCCGAGCGAGCATCAGCATCTCACGGCCCTTCTCCTGCTGATTATGATCGACCAGGAAACGAGCCAGCACAAGATATCCCTCCAGCGTGGGAACGTCACTATCTTCGATCAGAGAACACAAACGTTTACGCTGCTCCGGTGTTTGTAAATATTTCTCGAAAACCAGCATTGTCTTAACATCCACATCATTGCTGTCCAAAAACCCATCCATCGCCTCCCGCACTCGTTCTTCGGACCAGCGAGACTGATAATGTGCAATCATCGGGACCTCCGGCGTGGACTTTTTAATATCACCCGAGACGACCAGCTCCGGCTTGTAATTATCCTTTTTCTGGCGATATATGTGCATTCGTTCACTGCCGTTCTGCATCTTCAGATACTCTTTGTCGCAACTGTTCACCACCCAGCCGATGGAACCCAATTCGTCACAGTAGGTCTTCAATGCTTCTTCAGTCCGGCGCTGCTCCATAAACTGCCAAATCGTACCGTTATCTGATAATAATCCGCTGCCTGAAATTCGCCGCCGGATATTATCGTCGTTAATAAGGGGAAATTCGGGTGGTTCCTTATAAGTTCCATAAAGCATATCAGGCAGTTGAGGCAGTCGGCCGTATTTATCCAGCAAATTCTCAAATTGTTTTTTGATAGACCGGAAAAGCTCGCCTGAAACATTTTTTGCCTCGAGTTTGTATCTGGCCTGCGGACTCTCGATACCGGTCATCCTACTGGAATGGTGAAGCTCGCTTTCGATGTTGAACCGGAGCGTCGGACAAATATCACCCTCGAATGAACAAGACAAATTTCCACACAACGAGCTGTCGGCCTGCCATTGTATTGTCGCCTGAAGATTACGACTGTTAAGAAAATTATTCTCACTAATTTCGGGCATATCGATAGTAATAAAAACATCCGGCAAATAATCGCCGCTCTCAGGCCCGGTTCCGTACGAGTAATATGTGACGCTCTCCACATACGGCAGACAGGCCAGGGACTTCTGAAACTCCCTGGCTACCCGGTCTACTAAACGATGGGGATTATTACAGATAAGCATAACATTCCGCATGCTTACTTTTGCATCCTCTCCGGCCGAAGCTGAACTATATGTCTGGACTTTATTATTCGCTTTTAATACCCCAAGAACGGACTCAAAACCGGCAATTTTTTTTCCGCCGGCCTTATTATCGAGCTCGGAACTTTTTATTGTTACGACAGGCTCTTTTCCGAAACCGCCAAGTGGCAGCTCAAAAACCACAAGTAATAAAACGATGCATGATATCACTACGATAGAGCCCAAATTTACAGGTTTATTGTTTTGCTCGACCTTCGGAGGGCTTAATAAGACAGCGAAGCCTATATACAAAAGACTAAGAAAGGGATTGAAGAAAATAAATGTAAACAGCCATAAAGCCTTGGTGCCCCACCCTCTCCCGATTATCGGATAAAACAGGCGCTGGTTCAGGCAGTGTATCAGCAGTGCCGACCATATAATCAGATATAATATATTTAGAATATATGAAAGCATGAAAGCTCACCTTATAGATAATCGCCGCTCTCAAGGGCGATTTCCGCTTAATCCTGAATATCATAAAACCTTAAATCAATAGTGATTTACGTATTTTTCGGCGTTTTTTCAGACCAACTGAAATTTAGTTTTGTCGTGGTCGGTACGACTACGACTGACCCCAGGTAAAACCCGGGGCTAAATAGCTTTCCCATAACCTTTTTATTTCAAAGAACTTATGTTAAATTGGGCACAAATTGGGTTCGTTTTGCATTTTTTTCCAAATTCATAATTTTCGGATTTCGTGCTTAGTGCTTCGAATTTCCGGCCGCTCGTCACGGCGGAGGCTGTTGCCGAAGCAGGAAAGGCCGGCGAATTGGCTTTGTTTTTTCACCGGCAAAATCCCCAAAAACTGCCATATTTCTCCTAATCTATTTATTTCAAAGAGCTTACACCAATTTGAGCCCACCTCAAATTGGGTTTGTTTTGCATTTTTTCTTCGGAATCCATTAGTTTAGGATTTCGGATTTAGAATTTCGTGCTTCCGGCCGCTCGTCACGGCGGAGGCTGTTGCCGGAGCAGGAAAGGCCGGCGAATTGGGTTCGTTTTGCAAAAAAGGTGCAAAGGTGCATAAGGGCATAAGAACATAAGGATATAGGAGCATAAGCATATTATGGCGTTTTTTGCTCATTTTGTTTTG
>Ga0272441_10009245_pt1 | contig 15295 bp, 8 predicted proteins | sample SSMProp6N_FD_193582 | JGI IMG/M metagenome (GOLD analysis project Ga0272441, IMG submission 193582) | Marine sediment archaeal communities from Little Sippewissett salt marsh, Falmouth, MA, United States - SSM-Prop-6N | ecosystem: Environmental > Aquatic > Marine > Wetlands > Sediment ... | reverse complement strand
GGGAAGCCATACAACCAGCTTTGCCAGCTTGATTCGGGAGGCCGGCGGTTTTTCCATAATCGATACCCCCGGGATCCGGGAGTTGGAGATCGCCGGCGTGGAGGCCCGGGATCTGGCCTTCTACTTTCCGGAGTTCGTGCCGATTGCCGAGAAATGTTCCTACCCCAGTTGCCGGCACGTGGACGAACCTGGCTGCGCGGTGCGCCAGGCCGTTGAAAGAGGATTGATCCATTCGGATCGTTACGAGAGTTATTTGAGGATATATGAGGATGTCGAAGCATTCGCCAGAGCCTTCCCTGGATCCCCATACGCTTGATCTCCTGGGTTTCCAGAGCGTTCGGCGGGCCCTGCAGGAACGCTGTTTCAGCCAGGCGGGCCGGGTTGCCCTGGAAAATCAGCGTATTGCCACGGATCCCGGTGAGGTAGCCGAACGCAAGGCCCAGGCCGTTGCTTTCCGCCGGCTCCTGGAATCCGGAAAGGCCTTTCCGGATCTGGATTTTCCAGACGTTGGCGCCCTGCAGCCGAAGCTGCACAAGATGGGAACTCTCTTCGAGCTGGCCGAGCTCTTTGCCCTGGGTCGATTCATCGTCTCGGCCAGGCGTCTGTCCAAGGCCGTGCAGGCCTCTGAGGAGGAGCTCCTGCCGCCCCTGGGCCGGGAGGTGCCGGATCTGAAGGACCTGTCCAAAGCCATTTTTTCGATCATCGACAGAGAGGGAGCCTTGCGGGAAAACCATATTCCCGTGTTGAAGGAAATCCGGGATAAAATCCGCTCTCTGGAGCGGGATATTACCAAAACGGCCAAGGGCTATCTTCGTGATCCGACCTATCAGAGTCTCTGGCAGGCCAAACAGCCGTCTGAGAAAAACGGCCGGGTTGTGCTGCCGATCAAGAGCAACTTCAAAGGACGCATCCCGGGTATCGTCCATGACGTGTCGGCCAGCGGGTCCACCGTGTTCCTGGAACCGGCGGAGATCGTGGAGAAGAACAACGCCGTCGTAGAAGAGCAGAATCACTACCGAAGAGAGGTGCATCGCATCCTCCGGGAGTGCAGCGCCAAGGTCACCTCTCACTCCACTGAGATTCAAACTCTTTTCCGGACCGTGGCCTATCTGGATACCCTGCAGGCCCGGGCACGCTACGGGATTCAACTGCACTGCGCGCCGGCGGTTCACTCGGACCGTATCTTGATTCTCTACGAGGCTCGGCATCCGCTGCTTGGAGGCGCCTGCGTACCGATCACCGTTGTGCTGGGGGGAGAGTACAGGGTGCTCATCGTCACCGGTCCCAATACCGGGGGCAAGACAGTAACCCTGAAAACCGTAGGCTTGCTGGCGGCCATGAACCAGTTCGGCATGGAGGTTCCGGCCCGGGAGGATTCAACCCTGCCGGTTTTTGACAATATCTTGGCCGATATCGGGGATGAACAGTCCATCGAACAGTCCCTGTCCACCTTCTCCGCCCACATCGTGAACATCTCCCGAATCATCGGTGGTTCCACCTCGGCTTCCCTGGTTCTGTTCGATGAGCTGGGGGCGGGTACGGACCCGGAGGAGGGAGTGGCCATAGCCATGGGCCTGCTGGATCATTTCATCCAAACCGGGTGCCTCTGCATGGCCACCACCCATCACGGAATCCTGAAGAACTACGGGTACTCCCGCCCCGGCGTGGAGAATGCGGCCATGGAATTCGATGTGCAGGATCTCAAGCCCACCTTCCGCATCATCCTGGGCGTGCCCGGAGAGAGCCACGCGCTGGAGATCGCTCGAAGAACCGGTATTCCCGCTGCTATACTCGATTCCGCCGAACAGTATCTGAAGGAGGAACGGGGGGAGGCGGCCGAGCTGATCAACCGGCTCTCGGAGAAGCAGCGGAAACTGCTGGTCACCGAGGAACAGCAGCACAGCCGGGAGCAGCAGCTGCGGGAGAAAACCCGAGAGACGGATTTGAAGGAACTTCGTCTGCGCCAGAAGGAGCTCGAGTTGCGGGAGCAGGGCATCGCGGAGCTCAAACGCTTCGTGAAGGACAGCCGCAGCCGATTCGAGAGCCTGGTGGCGGGACTTAGAAACGAGGGGGGGCGGGATGAGCGCAAGCGGGCCGTTTCTTACCTCAACGAGTTGGCCGAACACGTGGACAAACAGGAGCAGGCCCTGGAGGCCGAACGAGCACAACTGTACCAGAGCCCCGGGGTGGCTCTGAGAGAGGGCGCCGAGGTGCTGATCAAGGGCACCGGAAAGCGGGGTGTGGTGATCCGGCGAGCAAAGGGGGAACGCTGGGTCGTGGCCACCGACACCCTGCGGGGAACCTTTCCCGCAGGGGATCTGCAGGCCCTGGAAGAGGATCAGAAGGCCGGGAGCGCTGCAGGGGAGCCGCTGCTTTCGGTCAGTGAGGAGCTGGAGAGTCCTCCCCCCGAGTTTCAACTAGACCTTAGAGGGATGCGATTGGAAGAGGCCCTCAAGCACGTGGAGCGTCAGATTGATCGGGCCCTTGTCAGTGGGATGGGAGAGTTCTCCATCGTGCACGGAATGGGTGAGGGGATTCTTCAGAGGGGCATTCACGAATACCTGAAGCGCAACAAAGACGTGAAAGACTACTTCTTCTCCACCCCGGAGCAGGGCGGTTTCGGCAGAACCGTGGTGCGTCTCTGAGCGGGTGTCTGTTCCCCTACCTGTACTCGATCAACGCGCCGGCGCCCTGAAGCCGGGACAGCACCTCTTTGATGGATAGATCGGAGGTGGAAGCCCCGGCGGTCAGGGCCACCACCGAATACTGCAGAATCTTCGCCACATCCAGTTCCTCCGCCCTGTACAGATGGATTGCCGGGCCGTTTGCCCCAGCCAGGGCGTGGAGCTTGCGGGTGTTGCTCGAGTTTCTGCCCCCCAGCACCAGGGAAGCGTCGGCCAGTTTCGAGTATTTTTGAATCCATCTCTGCCGCCTTGCCACGAAGGGACATAGACTGTCCACTACCCTGGGCTGCAAGCCCCGGCGATCCAGGGCGGCAACGACCTCGTGAAAAAAATCGGGGGTGATCGTGGTCTGCGCGAAAACGGCTATCTTCGGGCCCTTGATCACGCGGCGGGCATCCCCGGCCGTGGGCAGGACCACTGCATCTTCACCGGCGTAGCCGAGGTGAGCCTTGACCTCGGGATGATCCGGATCCCCCACGATAATAATCCGATATCCGGCCTCCCTCATTTCCCCGATCTGCCCGTGTACCCGTTTCACCCGCGGGCAGGTGAAATCCCTGACCTCGGCCCTCTGCAGACGAAGCATCTGCTGTTCCTGCGGAGGGATTCCGTGGGTACGCACGATAACCTCATCGCCGGGGCGTGCCTCCTGCGGGCTGTCCAGATTATCCAGGCCCCGTGCGGCCAGGTCGTCGGTAACGTCTCTGTTGTGTACCAGCTGACCGTAGGAGACGATGCGTCTGCCCGGTGGGGTAGGGAGGGATAACAACTGTTCGGTTCCTCGAATCGCCCTGCGCACCCCTGCGCAGAAACCGGCATTTCGATCTACAACTACCCTTGTCATAGTGCCTGATGAGCCAGTATTATAATTCTTTAGTTGATTCAGGTCTATGAACCCCCTAGTTGTGTTGAGAATTCTAACCAGTTGGGAAATCCTCTTTGTCGCCGCATTGTGCATGGTGTTGATCCCGCTGGTTTCCTACCTATCCTCACTGCGCCCGCGGCGGCGGCGCATGCAGTTTACACCTCCGGCGGAACAGGCGCTCATGGAGAGCCCGGAACAGCGGACGGGTTGAAAACAAGAGCTCGAGCAGCAGGCAGCGTGAAGAACATCATCATTCGGGGAGCCCGAGAACACAACCTGAAGAACATCGATCTACAGCTGCCCCGGGATTCGTTGATCGTTATTTCCGGGATCAGCGGGTCGGGAAAATCCTCCCTGGCCTTCGACACCATCTTCGCTGAGGGACAGCGTCGCTACGTGGAATCCCTGTCCGCCTATGCGCGGCAGTTTCTCGGGCGCCTGGACAAGCCGGATCTGGACTACATAGAGGGCCTGTCCCCGGCCATCTCGATCGAGCAGAAGAGCACCGCCCGCAACCCGCGCTCCACGGTGGGAACGGTCACGGAGATCTACGATTATCTGCGGTTGCTCTATGCCCGTGTGGGTGTTCCCCATTGCCCCCGGTGCGGCCGGGAGATCAGAGAACAGTCGGTGGACCAGATCCTCGAAGCCATTCTCGCGCTGCCGGAACAGACCCGTATCGTGCTCATGGCACCGGTTGTGCGCGGGCGCAAGGGAGAGCACCGCAAGATCATAGAAGACGCCCGCCGGGCCGGTTTCGTGCGCATGCGGGTCGACGGGCAGATTCGCTCTCTGGACGAAACCATCGGCCTGGACAAGAAGCGAAAGCATGATTTGGAGATCGTGGTGGATCGGCTGGTCATCAAAGAGAACGTGCGCAAGCGCCTGGCCGACTCGGTGGAAACCGCCCTGGAGGTCGCCTCCGGCTTGCTCGTGGTCTCGACAAAGAATCAGGAGGGCCAGAGAGAGCAGCTGTACTCCCAGGCCCTGGCTTGCCCGGTGTGCGGGATCAGCCTTCCCGAGCTGCAGCCCCGCCTGTTTTCCTTCAACAGCCCCTTCGGCGCCTGTCCCGAATGCTCCGGACTGGGGGTCACCCTGGAGTTCGATCCGGAGCTGGTTATCCCCGATCCAGGTCTCTCGATCCTGGAAGGGGGGATCGCAACGCACAATCCCAAGGCCAACTGGCATCGGAGCATCTTCGAGTCCGTAGCCCGGCACTACGGCTTTGGACTGGACACTCCCCTGAGCGAGTTGCCGGACAAGGCGATGGATATCCTGCTATACGGCAGCGAGGAGCAAATCCGCTTCAAATACGAAAACCCGCAGCGGGAGGGTCTGTGGGAGTACACGTCGACGTACCGCGGAGTGTTGAACGAGCTCAAGAGGCGGTATCTGGAGACTTCCTCCGAGGGGATCAAAGAGTGGCTGGAGGGCTTCATGAGCCAGCGGGAGTGTCCGGAGTGCGCCGGCAAACGCCTGCGCCCGGAGAGCCTTGCCGTCAGCGTGGGGGGTAGGGATATCCACGATCTCACCTGTTTGAGCGTGAGCTCGGCACAACGGTTTTTCGATAAGCTGAAACTTCCGGCGAATCAACGGACCATCGCCCGCCAGATTCTCAAAGAAATCTCCGCCCGGCTGAAGTTCATGGCCGACGTGGGTTTGGACTACCTGACCCTGGAGCGCAGGGCTTCCACCCTCTCCGGCGGCGAGGCTCAGCGGATCCGTCTGGCCACGCAGATCGGCTCCTCTTTGGTGGGCGTGCTGTACATCCTGGACGAGCCTACAATCGGGCTGCATCAACGGGACAACCGTCGCCTGCTGGAAACATTGCTGCACCTGCGGGATCTGGGAAATACCTTGATCGTGGTCGAGCATGACGAGCAGACCCTCAGAGCCGCTGATTATATTGTGGACCTGGGACCCGGAGCCGGAAAGCACGGAGGGCGGGTCGTATTCGCCGGACCCTTTGCCGACATTCTCAAGCATGAAAAATCCCTTACCGGACGGTTTCTGTCCGGTGATTTGACAATCGAAATGCCGGCTGCGCGCAGAGCCGGCAATGGCAAGGTCATCACCCTGATCGGTGCGCAGGAGCACAATTTAAAGGATATCACGGTATCCTTTCCTCTTGGAAAGCTGACAGTCATTACCGGGGTCTCCGGGTCGGGAAAATCGAGTTTGCTTACCGATCTGCTGTACCCGGTTTTGGCCAACCGCATCAACCGAGCCCACCTGCCCACGGGCAGCTATCGGGACATCGAGGGGATCGAAGCGATCGATAAGGTCATCAACATCGACCAGAGTCCCATCGGCAGGACCCCGAGATCCAATCCCGCCACCTATGTCGGGATTTTTACCCCGATCCGCGAGCTGTTCGCCTCTCTTCCCGAGTCCAAGGCCATGGGCTACAAACCGGGGCGTTTCTCCTTCAATGTCAAGAGCGGCCGCTGTGAAAATTGTCAGGGAGCGGGTACCATCAAGATCGAGATGCACTTCCTTCCGGATGTGTATATCACCTGTGACGTGTGCAAAGGCAAGCGCTTCAACAGGGAAACCCTGGAGATCATGTACAAGGGAAAGAACATCGACGATGTGCTCAACATGACCGTGGATGAGGCATACCTGTTTTTCAAGCGAATTCCCGTGCTCGAGCGTAAGCTCAAGATGCTGACCGAGGTCGGACTGGGGTACATCCACCTGGGCCAGTCGGCGGTAACCCTGTCGGGGGGCGAAGCTCAGCGCGTGAAACTGTCCCTGGAGCTGTCCCGGCGCAGCACGGGAGGCACCTTCTACATCCTGGATGAGCCCACCACGGGGCTGCACTTTGCCGATGTTAAACAACTGCTAGAAGTTCTTAATCGCCTGGTTGAAAATGGAAACACCGTGGTGCTGATCGAGCATAATCTCGACGTGATCAAGCAGGCGGATCACGTGATCGACCTCGGACCGGAGGGAGGCGAGCGGGGAGGGGAGGTTATCGTGACCGGAACACCCGAGGAGGTGGCTGCCCGTGAGGCTTCCTATACGGGGCACTATCTCCGATCCGTGCTGAACAGACCGGCGGGTGTGCAGACCCAGATGAAGTGATAGCAGATATGACTTTAAAATGTCTGAAATATTGCACCATTCTGCTCGCAGTGCTCGTTTTCGGCGCAGGTCTCTCAACAACACTTGACGCCCAAGACACCTCCAAGCAGTCGGAAGCCTCCGAGGAAACTGCCGGGGAGTCAGAACCAGCAGAGGAAACTCTCGAAGGCATCGAGGATCAGGAGACGCAAGAGGCCGCGGAGAACCTCATCGAAGCGACACTGGGAAACGACATCAGTACAGCCAGTTACTACGAGCTGGTACCGTGGTGCAGAGATCTGGGTTTGGACGACTCGGGAACGCGACAGGCCCTGCAGCAGCGGCTGTACGCCTATTACGCGATATCTCCTCCAGCGGAGGAAGAAGAGCCGGAGGGAAAGGGCCGGCTGCTGGAGATCAAGTCAGCGAAAGAGACCCAGTACTTCACGATCGAGCAGGTGGACGAGGACTACGTGCTGCTGCTGGGTGATGTACTGGTGGAAATCAAAGAGGAGGAGGCAACGCACCGCATCCGGGCACACCGGATCCTTCTCAATGAGACGGAAAACATCCTCAGCGCCGATGGAGGTATCGAGTATACCCTGATCAAGGGCAGGGAGGAGGAGGTCTTTCGGGGCCAGCGGCTCACCTTCAATATAGACAGCTGGGAGGGGGTTTTCTTCAGCGGGGGTATTGAAGTGGACCGTACCGTCGGCGGTGAAACCGTCCGATTTCGCTTCACCGGCGAGTCGATCTCCCGCCTGGAGGACAACACAGTCGTCATCGACAGGGGTGAAATTACCTCCTGCGACCTGGAGGAGGACCCCCACTACCATATCCGGGCTCGCAAGATTTGGGTTCTGGCGCCGAATGAGTGGGCCATACTGAACGCCGTGCTCTACATTGGCCGCGTCCCCGTGCTGTATCTGCCGTTCTTCTTTCGTCCCGGGGACGAGTTTTTCTTTCATCCGGCTGTCGGCTACCGGGATCCCGAGGGTCAGTTCATCCAGACAACCACCTACCTGATCGGACAGAAGAGACGCAGCTCCAGCGCCCTGTCCTTCCTTGCAGCCACGGAGGAGAGCACCACGCAGTATGAGATGGAGCGGGAGGGTCTTTTCCTCCGCCCCGTTCCGGACAAACCGACAGTGATCGAAGATGACCGTTTCCTAAAGGTGATGCTCGACCTGTACTCCCGCCTGGGGGTTTTTGCCGGAGTAGAGGGGAGTTTCCCCAAGGCAACGTTCAAGGGCGGGGTGGCCCAAACCACATCGTTTTGGGAAACGGCACCGGAGGAGTTTCGATTCGGTTTCGAAAGCAGCTGGAATATCGGCAATGATCCGAACCGTTTATCCGGGAGTTTCGAGTACTTCTCCGATCCCGCCTTCCCCACTAGTTACTACAACCGGTCGGAAGACACGGGCTTGACCCGCCTCATGGGGATCGAGCCGATCGGGGAAACTGCCACCGCGACGGAGAAGCAGGTTCTGACATGGGAATTGACAGGCAAGATGGACTTTTCCGATAAATTCGATACCCCTCTTGTAAAGACCCTGTCCTTTCCCTACATCACAGCCAATCTTCTCTGGGAAAATGTGGACGATGTCTACAATCCGACAAACTTGAAATTACCCAGCGCCTCTTTCCAGATGCTCGGTACCTTGCTGAGTATTACCCGCCCCTCGGCCAGGAGCGGCGCAAAGGCTGTGCAGAAGACCAGCCCGATGCCCGCAGAACTACGCCCCCCCTGGGATGGCTCCCCGGCGGTTCAGCCGGAGTCTCAGGCTTCACAACTCCTGCCTTCCCTGCGACCGCCTGAGCCGAAGACAAGCGTGCCCGTGTCCCTGCAAAAAACCCCCTTGCAGTTTGATCTGGCTTATCAGATCCGTCCCACAGCTGACTTGAAGCAGATCTTCGACACGACCACTCCCTGGTCTCCCTGGTACTCAGAGCTGAACTCCCAGGGTACGTTCAGCCTGGACAACAACTTGAGGATTCTGGAGAATGTTTTACTGTGGAGTGGGAACCTGTCAATCAAAGGGGATTATCTGCATTACACTCGCCAAAACCATCCCGACGATTCCAAATGGGCAGGTCTCGAAACAGGTGCACAAAACAACTCCCAATTCAGTATAGCGTTCAAACAGGGTTTGGACTATTTTCCCCTTGCTGATGATCCGATCTTCGGCAATACCAGTTTGAGTTACGATGTGGGATCAACATTCTACAGATACTATGACAAGGACACGCTCACCACTGGAGTGGATTACTCGGGGCAGTTCATCGAATGGAGCGATGAATGGTTCTCATTGCACACCGCTCAGTCCGCCTTTCGGTGGAAGATGCTCGGCAAGCAGAACTCCCTCTCCCTCTCCGCCCAGCTGCCTCCCCGCCCGGGCAGCTTTACCGGGAACCTGGAGTTCAAGATCTGGCTGCTGACTACGACGGTAAACTCGGTTTTTCAAGCTAGCGATACTGCGGCAGGGCAGTGGGGGGATTTCAGCGACTGGAGTTGGCAGCCCGTTGTGTTTCGGGAAACCCTGCAGCTGGGCGACAATGTGAACTTCAGTGAAGAGCTGCGCTTCGATGTCGACGAGCTAGCGGGAAGCGGCTTGTTGGCTAAAAGTGTGACCACCGTGAATCTGTGGGATCTCTCCGGCAGCTTAAACATGGACTATTCCAAACCTCAAATGTTCGACCTCGGTGCCGAGAGCTGGCAGGAGGAAACGACCGGAGAGGAGCGGCTGAGGCCATCCTACATCACCCTGAGCTACAATTCGGTTGGTGAGGAACGCCTGTTATGGAAAAACAGGATCCGGGTCGGCACATCTGTTAATACTTCCTGGTATATGAATATTCTGCAGTTTACCGACAACAGCCTGAATTTTTCCCTGACTTTCGATTTCTGGCTGTATAGAGTGCTGAAACTCTCCCTGACAACCTCCTCTTACAACAACCAAACCTATCTGTATTTTCCCAAACTTGCCGAGAAACTGGAACAGGAGCCCAAAGAATTTCTACCGGATCTTTTTAGCTCCTTCAATTTTTTCGAACGGGGGGACCGGGAGCAGTCCGCTTTCAATCTGCGCAGTATAAAGGTGGAGGCGGTTCACTACCTCCACGATTGGAATCTCAGCCTCAGCTACGAGGGCAAGCCCTACCTGGTGGAGACCGTCGTGCAAAACCAGTATCAGTGGAAGAGCACTTTCTCCATCGTCCTCCAATGGCAGCCCATCCCGGAGCTTCGCTCCAACATAAAACGGAGTTGGAATGACGAGGATGATGTGTACGAGGACTCCCTGCGGGGTTGACGGCCGTGGTACGGGGGAGGTACATTCAATCGTATAGGAATACTATGGGTAAACACCTGGCGGTGGTCCTTAAGAACCCGGAGAGGTTCCAGGAACTGTTCGGGGCCAACGACGGTAACTTGTCCGTTTTCGAAGAACTTCTGGGCGTCCGCGTATACTTTCAAGGAAACCAGATCTATCTCGACTCCTGTGAAGAGGACAAGAGGAGGTTATTCGAACGGGTGCTCAATGAGCTGGAGGATCACGTCTCTCTTGGCCAGATACCCGGACCGGATCTGATCCGCGCCGTTTACGGGACACTGAACGCGGAAAAAGAGCAAAATCCCCAGCTGTTGAAAGAAACCTGCGTGGTCATTCCGGGCGGTTTGAAAAAGGTTTTTCCCCGCAGCTACAAACAGGCTCTGTATCTGAAAGCGATCGAAACCAGGGATCTGGTCTTCTCAATCGGTCCGGCGGGGACCGGAAAAACCTACCTGGCGGTAGCCCAGGCACTAAAGAGCGTGCTCTCCCGCAACCGCCGGAAACTCATCCTTACCCGGCCCGTTGTGGAAGCTGGGGAGAACCTGGGATTCCTGCCCGGAGATCTGGAGCAGAAGATCAGCCCCTACCTGCGGCCTCTCTACGACGCCATGGAGGCCTTTATCCCTCCGGAGGCGTTGCGTCGCCTGGAGGAGAACCGCATCATCGAGATCGCCCCCCTGGCCTACATGAGGGGGCGCACGCTTTCGGAGTGCTTCGTGATCCTGGATGAAGCACAGAATACAACGAAGGAACAGATGAAGATGTTCCTGACCCGTCTAGGGGAAGGAACCCAGGCGGTGGTAACCGGAGATATTACTCAGATCGATCTGAGCAAACGCAGCTCATCCGGACTGATCAATGTAATTTCCGTGCTCAGATCCATTCGGGAGATTAACTTTACTTTCCTCGGGGAGGAGGATGTGGTTCGCAACCCCCTGGTCCGCAAGATCGTGCGCGCCTATGAAGCAAATCAAGAAGAATAATCACGACAACGGAAAATCTATCGCCCCCCTCTCGGCTCTGCGCAAGCGCCTGGCAGCGGATCGCTTCACAGCAGCCGCCCTGGCTATTACAGTTATCGCCGCCATTGTCATTGTACTGTTCACGACCCAATTCGGCAGTGTATTGCCCCTCCTGCGGGTCACGAACTACCAGATCGGCAGCGTAGCGGAACGTGATTACGTGGTCGAACGGGATATTCTCTACCTGGACGAGGAAGCAACCCGCCTGAAGATGGAGGCGGCTGGAAAGCTGGTTTTGCCGGTTTTTCGGGTCAACGAACGGATCGGAGAGGAACGTCTGCAGCGTTTCGCCCAGTTCCGGGAACGTGTGCTCGCCCTCAGCCGGGAAAAAGACACATTGGATACCGCCTTCCTGAGACTGCAGGTGGATTTTCCCGGCATCCTCTCGGAGCAGCAGCTGGCCAGGCTGTTGGACGCCGACCAGCTATCTTCCATATTCACCCAAGCGGAGCTCATACTAGAACAGATCTTCGAAACGGGTTTGATCAAGCTGCCCGAGCAGGGCAGCGGGCTGTTGTCCTCCGGTGCGGTGGCTGTGTGGCGCTGGAGCGGAGGGAAGCTCATCAAAGAAGAAACCTACCTAGAGGATGTGCTGACCCTGGGCAATCTGGAGGGTTGGATCGAGGATCGCTTTCCGGAGATCCCCGCCCGGCTCCTGCCTCCCACCGTCGACATGGTTCGCGCCTTTACCGTCGAAAACGGTTTTTTCGACGCCGATGAGACGGAGGAAAGCCGAAAGAAGGCGATGGAGGAGGTGGAACCGGTCCAGGCGAAACTGGTCAAGGATCAGGTGATCGTCAGGCGAGGCGATATTATAGACTCAGAAACAGCGGCCCAAATCAAGGCCCTGGGAGAGTATTCGGTTACCGTAAATCTGAACAGCATCGCCGGCAACGTGCTGTTCCTGCTCATCGTCTTGCTCTTATCCCTGTTTCTGTTTCAGGAGTCGGTTATCGGCACGGTCTTGAAAAGAAACCAGGTGGTTTTCCTGGCCGCCGCCGTATTGATCTTTCTGCTGGCCGTGGGATTGACCTCCCGTTTCTTTACTCCCCGCGAAGGGATCCCCGTATCGGTGATCCTGCCCACGGCGGCCATCTCCATCTTGGTGACTTTGATCGTTTCCACCCGGGCGGGCATCGGTCTTTCGGTGATCCTGGCTCTTCTGGTCCTGCCTCTGGCCAGGTTGGATGCCTATGCCTTTCTGTTCGTGTTGCTTACCGGCGTTGCCGGCACGGCCGTGGTACAACGGGCTGAACGGAGAATCGACCTGGTCAAAGCCGGTTTGTACCTCTCCGTCCTCAATGTCGCTCTCCTGGTTCTCTTCGTGTTGCTGCAGAGCGTGGGGCGGGGCTGGCTGCTGCCGGTCCTGGTTTGGGCATTTCTAAACGGATTTGTCTGCAGCATGATCAGCCTGGGTTTCCTGCCTATTCTGGAGCACGGACTGAATACGGCCAGCCGTTTCCGGCTCATCGAGCTTTCGGATCTGAACGCACCCATCCTCAAACGGATGCTCTCCCTGGCTCCCGGTACCTATAACCACTCCATCAGCGTAGCGAATTTGGCCGAATCGGCAGCCAGCGCCATCGGAGCCAATGCACTGTTGGCCCGGGTCGGTGCCTACTACCACGATATCGGCAAGATCGAACAGGCCGAGTACTTCATCGAGAACCAGACCTCCTACAACAAGCACGACGATCTGAAACCCAGTCTCTCGGCAGCGGTGATCAAATCCCATCTGAAGATGGGGATAGAGAAAGCCCGGGAATTGGCCTTACCCCAGGAGGTTCAGGAAATCATCAGCCAACATCACGGCCGGGGGGTCATCAAGTACTTCTACCAGAGAGCGCTGGATAACGGTGAAAAGACGAACGTGAGCACCGATGACTACTCGTATCAGGGATATCGACCCAGCAGCCGAGAGGCCGCCGTGGTGATGCTGGCCGATACGGTGGAGGCGGCTACGCGGACCCTGAAGAAACCCACAATCGCCAAATTGGAAAAATTCGTGTGGGATATTATCATGGAGAAGTTCACCACCCAGGAACTGGGAGACAGCCAGCTCACCTTCCGGGATCTGGAAACAATCAAGAAGAGCTTCGTTCAGGTTTTGGCCGGCTACTACCATTCCCGCATTGAATACCCGAAGGTCAAAGAGGCCGTTCGGTGAACGACGTGGAGGTTGCCTCGGCCGGGATCGACGAGCCAGGATGGCTGCCGGGCTGCAAGCGCTTTGCAGAGCTTGTGCTGTGCGCTCGGAAGATCGACAAATGGGAACTTTCCATCCTGCTGACCAACGACGAAACCATCCAGCAGCTGAATCGACACTACCGGGAAATGAACGCCCCAACCGATGTGTTGTCTTTTACCCAAGACCCCGACTACGCCATCGCCGTGGGAGAAGGAAACACTCCGGCCGGAGACGTGGTGATATCTGTGCAAACATGCCGACGCAACGCCGAGGCGCGGGGGATTCCCGAAGAGGAGGAATTGAAGCGTCTGCTGATTCATGGCATTCTGCATTTGGAGGGTATGGATCATGAAGATGAACACTCCGAGATGATACGGCTGCAGGAGAAGATATTAAACGATCTGAAAGAGGAGAGCATATTTTGAAAAAAAGAGGTTTCCTCGACAGGCTTCTACGCAAGGTCTCTGTTGAGGAAAATTGGGACACCCTGGATACGAACGCCCTGGAAATGGTGAAGGGCATCATCTCCCTCTCTGAATCCAACGTCAAAGAGATCATGGTACCCCGCATCGACGTGGTTTCGATCTCCCTGGATACTCCGATTGAGGAGACCGTCACCATCATTTCCGACTACGGGCACTCCCGTTTCCCGGTGTACCACGAAACGGTGGATAATATCGTAGGCATGCTCTACGCCAAGGATCTCCTGCACTATATGGTCAAGGAGGAGTCGGACATCGATCTGGAGAAGCTGATCCGCCCGGCCTATTTCGTGCCGGAGAGCAAAAAGCTCGATTCCCTGCTACGGGAGTTCCAGCGCCGCAGGGTGCACATCGCCGTGGTCGTGGACGAGTACGGCGGGACCTCGGGAATAGTCTGCCTGGAGGACATCATCGAAGAGATCGTCGGGGAGATACAGGACGAGTTCGATAACGAAACCGAGGAACTGCTCAAGATCAGTGACGATGTGTATCTGTGCGATGCCCGGGTGAATCTGGAATGGCTGAACGAGCAGCTCGGTATCGAGCTTCCCAATGATGATTTCGATACCCTGGGAGGCTTTGTTTTTGATCTGTTCGGCAAGATCCCCGTGCGATACGAAAAGATGAGCTACAAGAATATCGATTTCATCATCCAGAACATGGAAGGACACAAGATCGATACGATCAAAATCGCATTTCAATGGGAAGGAGCTCAGAAACAACCCTGATGAAAACCGTTGCAGCCCTTGCCCTGGTGGTGATCGCCCTGTGCGGCCTCTCTCATCCTACCTCGGCTCAATCCGGAGCGGACCGACAGAGCGATCCCAAGATCCTGTATCAAAGAGGCCGGGAGGAGCAGGCCCGATCGAACCTGCTGGCCGCCGTCGAGCTGTATCGGGCCTCCCTGATCGAAAATCCGGCCTATGATAAACCCATGATCGGTTTGGCCGAGAGCTTCTTCGCCCTGGAGGAATACGAGCAGGCCCTCGAGTATCTAAAGGAGGCTCAAAAATACGACCGGAGCAACCTGGATCTGATCGTACTGGAGGGAAGAATCGCCATCGCCCTGGAGCAACCGGCGAGGGCAAGGGCCCTGTTCGAATCCGTTCTACAGGAGGAACCCAACAACCTGGAGGCGCGTTTCGGGCTGGCGGAGCTGGACATCGCCCAGGGACGGACCCGTAATGCCAGCCAGCGTTACATGGAAACCCTGAAGATTCGCCCGGAAAGTCAGAAGGCGCTGTTGTCCCTGGTCCTGCTGAGCGAAGCGCAGGGGGACCGAGCCGCTGCCGAGGCATATCTGGAACTCGCCCTCAAGTATCACAACTACGACCCGCGGGTGCACTACGCCGCCGGGCGCTTTTCCCTGCAGGAGGGGGACCTGGGGCGGGCCGAGAGCTACCTGCTAACGGCGATCGCCCTGGACGAGGAGTACTCGGAGGCTAAGCGCCTGCTCGCCCAGGTGTATCTGCTGCAGGATAAGCCGCAGCGTTCCATCGAAATCCTGCGTCAGATCCTGACAACCGACAGGGAAATCGCGCTGGTGTGGTACTCGCTCGGGCTTGCCTATGATCGCAGCGCAGAACCCGAACAGGGTATCCGCAGCCTGGCTCAGGCGTTGCGGCTTCAGCCGGATGATGAAATTGCCCGGATCGT
>Ga0272441_10009242_pt1 | contig 15298 bp, 9 predicted proteins | sample SSMProp6N_FD_193582 | JGI IMG/M metagenome (GOLD analysis project Ga0272441, IMG submission 193582) | Marine sediment archaeal communities from Little Sippewissett salt marsh, Falmouth, MA, United States - SSM-Prop-6N | ecosystem: Environmental > Aquatic > Marine > Wetlands > Sediment ... | reverse complement strand
GGGCGTTCAATTCAGCGGGGCCAGCGTGCCGGAAGATCGCCGCGCCGAGCGGGATTTCCTTGCCGAGCTGGCGCAATTCGCCGGAGAAAGCGAGCTCTACCTGGAATGGGGCGGCGGCCGGCACATCCCCTTCGACATGACCACCTGGAAGCCGAAGGAGCTTCGGCCCGTCAACGAGCGGGCGGCGAAGCAGGCCCGCGCTCTTGGAACATCCATCATCCGCTCGTGCTCCGGCGGCCTCATGCGATGGAGCGACGAGGCGCCGCCGACGGAGGTTCTGCTTCGATCGACGGCGGAAGCCCTCCGGCCGCAGATGCCGATCCTGGCGGATTACGGCGTCACCCTGGCCATCGAAACGCATTTCGAGTTCACGACGTTCGAGTTGCTGCGCATCTTCGAGATGTGCGATGCCGAGCCCGGCGGAGTGCTGGGGATCTGTCTCGATACGATGAACCTGCTGACCATGCTGGAGGATCCCGTTGCCGCCACGGAGCGCGTCCTGCCCTGGGTCGTGGCGACGCACGTCAAGGACGGCGGAATGCTGCTTGATGAGCAGGGGCTCATCTCGTTCCCGATCGAGGCGGGCACGGGACAGATCGCATTCGATGCGATCCTGATGCGACTCTCGACGCTCTCGCGCACGCCGCACCTGTCCATTGAAGATCACGGCGGCAGCTTCGCCCTTCCCATCTTCGATCCGCTGTTTCTCTCGCGTTTTCCCGATCTGACGGCCGGCGAACTGGCGAGACTTATCTCTCTGGCGTGTGAAAACCAGCAGCGATCACCGGATGAAAGACTGATGCCGCTGGATCGGGCGTCCTGGCCGGAACATTGTGCGCGACGCGTGGAGATCGGCATTAATAATATGAAACGTCTTGTGTTCGATCTTATGTCCGGGAACGGTTCAAGTCCATGATCCCGTCTCAGGTTCTGCGCCAATTATGCCGGTGACACGACTTAACTTCGCAGATCGCGATGCGCTGCTGGCGACGGCCCGCGAACTGGGCGTGGAGATTCCCTATGCGGACGATCCCGGCATCCTGCTGGAGCCGATCACGATCGGCCGTCGCCGCCTGCACAATCGGATCGTCATCCAGCCAATGGAAGGATGCGATGCAGATGCGGACGGCGCGCCGACGGATCTGACGCTCCGTCGCTATCGTCGCTACGGCGCCGGGGGCAGCGGCCTGATCTTCTTCGAGGCGACGGCGGTGGTGGCCGAGGGATGCAGTAACCGGCGGCAGGTGCGGATCTCGTCGGCCAATGTCGGGGCCTTCGCCCGGCTTGTGGAGCAGACGCGCGTGGCGGCGAGCGAGCAGTTCGGGGAGGGCCGAACGGTTCTGCTTATATTGCAGCTCACCCACGCCGGCCGCTATGCGAAGCCGGAGGGAGCGCCGCGACCGGTCATCGCGCAGCACAACCCGCTGCTGGGCGGCCCGATGGGCCTGCCGGCGGATTATCCCCTGATTTCAGACGATGAACTGGATCGATTGCAGGATTCATTCATCGAGGCCGCGCGGTGCGCTGCGGCCGCCGGTTTTGACGGCGTGGATGTGAAGGCATGCCACGGCTATCTCGTCTCGGAGCTGCTGGCTTCCTTCACGCGAACAGGCAGCCGCTACGGCGGGTCCTTTGCGAATCGCACGCGATTCCTGCGGCAAGTCATCGCGCGGATCGGCGACGAGGAGCCGTCGCTTCTCGTCACGAGCCGACTGAGCGCCTACGACGGCCTCCCACACCCGTTCGGTTTCGGTGGCAGCGCGGCGGAGGGGCCCGATGAGAATCTCGACGAGCCGATCGCATTGGCGCGACAACTGCGCGATCTGAATGTTCCGATGCTTAATATGTCGATCGGGAATCCGTATTACGATTCGCATTATGGCCGGCCGTATAATAAGCCGGTGATCGGCGGCGAGCGCCCTGTCGAGCATCCGCTGGTCGCCGTGGCGCGGCTTCTGCGCATCGCGGGCGCGTTGCAGCGGGCGGTGCCTGATGTGCCTGTCGTCGGGACCGGCTACAGTTGGCTGCAGCAGCACATCCCGCATGTGGGCGCGGCCATCGTGCAGTCAGGCAAGGCTTCGCTGATCGGGCTGGGACGTGCCGCGTTCGCCTATCCCGACGCGGCCGCCGATCTTATGAAGTGTGGTCGTCTTGATCCGCACAAGGTCTGCATCGCCTGTTCGTGCTGCTCGCAGCTCATGCGTGACGGCGGGTGCGCCGGTTGTGTCGTGCGTGACGGCGAGGTGTACGCGACGGAGTACAGGCGGGCGAGACGACAGGCGAAGCGCGACGCCGGCAGGGCATAGGCCGAGGTTGTCAGGAGGATTTGTTCATGCTTGTTGCCGCCGCGGAAATGCGGATTGGAGATACGTCGATTCCGGTCCGTTCGGTGAACACGCTGGTCATCGGCAGCGGGGCGGCGGGCCTCAATGCCGCGCTTCAACTCGTGCGGCGCGGGCAGCGGAACATCGCGATCGTGACCGAGCGGTGGGGGGCGGGTGCGTCAAACGAGGCCGGGTCCGACAAGCAGACCTATTATAAGCTGTCCCTCGCCCACGATGTCGATGATTCTCCCGCGCGAATGGCGGAGATGCTTTTTTCCGGGGGCTGCATGCACGGGGACATCGCGCTCTGCGAAGCGCAGCATTCGGCGGAGGCGTTCCATCACCTGGCGAACCTCGGTGTGCCGTTTCCGCATGATGCCTACGGCGCCTATGTCGGCTATCGGACGGACAATGATCCTGCGGGGCGGGCGACCTCCGCCGGACCGCTGACCTCGCATTACATGTGCGAATGTCTCGGTGCGGCGGTGCGCGAGCGGAAGGTCACAATCTTCGACAATCATCAGGTCATCGCCCTGCTGACGCGGGACGGGCATGAGGAGCGCATCGTGTGCGGGGCGATCGCAGTCGATGCACGCGAAGTCGACAGTCGGCGATCGTGCTTCGTCGTGTTCAACGCGGTAAATATTATATTGGCGACGGGCGGCCCCGGGGGGATGTATCGCAGCAGCGTGTACCCGGAGAGTCAGATGGGTTCGACGGGCCTGGCGCTGGCGATCGGGGCGGCGGCGCAGAATCTGACCGAAACTCAGTTCGGCCTCGCCTCCATCAATCCCCGTTGGAATGTCTCGGGCAGCTACCAACAGTCGATTCCGCGCTACATTTCAACGGATGTTGATTGCGGCGATGAGCGCGAGTTTCTGAACGAGTGGTTTCCGGACATGAAGACGCTGGCGATGGCGATCTTTCGCAAGGGCTATGAATGGCCGTTCGATTGCGCGAAGGTCGCGCACGCCGGCTCATCTCTGATCGATCTTCTCGTGTACCGGGAGATGCATGAGCGAGGCAGGCGCGTGTTTCTGGATTATAGTCGCAACCCGGATGGCGGAGGAGGACTGACTGGCTTCTCGCTTGAGGAACTCGATGATGAGGCGAGCGAGTATCTGTCGAATTCGAATGCCCTGCTGGACACGCCGGTCGAACGGCTGCGCGCGATGAACGAGCCGGCATACAGGCTGTTTCGCGACCGCGGGGTCGATGTGGCGGAGAAGCACCTGGAGATTGCCGTCTGCGCACAGCACAGCAACGGCGGCCTGAGAGGCAATATGTGGTGGGAGTCGAGCATCGCCCATCTGTTCCCGATCGGCGAGGTCAACGGCAGTCACGGGGTGCGACGGCCGGGCGGGGCGGCGCTGAACGCCGGTCAGGTCGGCGGCATTCGCGCTGCGCTCTACATCTCGAAGCGCTACGGCCAGTCGCCGCCGGATGTGGAGACGTTCGCCAACCAGGTCGGGCCGCAGGTCAGCCAGTACCTGGAGCGGGCCCGTAGCATGCTCGCGGCCGGTGACGGGCAGGGCGCCCTCCGTCCGGACCGCGCGATCGCCGAGATCCAGGATCGGATGTCGGCGTGTGCGGCGATCATTCGCGATCCCATCCGCATCGGCGAGGAGGTGAAGGCGGCATGGCGGCTGCTGGAAGAGGCACGTCAGCAGATGGCCGTCTCAGCGCCGGGTGAACTGCCCTCGGCCTTCCGGGCTCTTGATCTGGCCCTCACCCACGTCGTCTACCTGGAAGCTCTGCGCGAGTACCTGGCGCGGGGCGGCGGGTCGCGGGGCTCGTTTCTCGTGCTCGATCGGCAGGGGCAGGCTCTGCATGATCGACTTGGCGATTCATGGCGATTCATCATGGCCGACCGCATGGCTCCCGACGCATCGCGGATTCTCGAGATCCGCCTCGAAGACGGCGGCCGCGTCCGAACCGAATGGGTTGACCCCCGGCCCATCCCCCGCGCGGAGGGCTGGTTCGAAACCGTCTGGAATGACTACCGGCACGATCGTGTGGTACGATAGGGACCATGCCGCAACGGAGCCGTCCAGTCGCGTTGATCACCGGGGCGAGTCGCGGGATCGGCCGGAGCATTGCGATCGAGCTGGCCCGAGGCGGCTATGACATTGCCGCCAACGCCACGACATACGATCCGGCGCATCGGCAGGCCGGTCTGGCCGAGGTGGAGGACCGGATCACCGCGCTGGGGGCTGCGTTCGAGCCCGTGCCGGCCGACATCTCCCAACTGGATGTGCATGAGACCATCGTGAGCGCGGTCCTGCGCCGCTTCGGCCGCATCGATCTCCTCGTCAATAATGCCGGCGTGGGGCCGCAGCAGCGCCTCGATATTCTCGAAACAACCCCGGCCGGTTACGATCGCGCCATGGCGATCAACGCCCGAGGGACGTTCTTCCTCACGCAGCGCGTGGCCCGCTGCATGGTGGAGCAAGTCCGAAGCGAACCGGACGCAAAGCCGGCGATCATCTTCATCTCATCAATCTCGGCCATTGCGTCATCGCCGAACCGGGTCGAGTATTGTCTCGCCAAGGCGGCCATCAGCCAGGCGGCGCACATCTTCGCCGATCGCCTGGCCGCGTGCGGAGTGAATGTATATGAGGTTCGCCCGGGCATCATCAGGACGGACATGACGGCGCCCGTGCGTGAGATGTACGATGAGCGTATCGCCGGCGGTCTGGTGCCGCAGGGACGCTGGGGTGAGCCCGATGACGTGGCGCGAGTCGTGGCGGCCCTGGCCTCCGGCGCATTCGCCTACGCCACCGGCATCGCCATCGAGGTCAGCGGCGGGATGAACATAAGGCATCTTTAGAATGTGTGATCTCCGGCGCGATGGACCCATGGAATCTCAGGCATGAAGACCTCCGAGCAGTTGTGGAATGTGCTGAAAGAGCATCGGCTCATTGCGCTGCTTGCCCCGCAAAGCACCGATCAGTGCGTCCGGGCCTGGGAGGTGCTCGATCCGATGGGTGTCGTTCTGGAGATCGCGCTTCGAACGAGCGCCGCCCTCGAAGGCATGAAAGCGCTGCGCCAGAAGCACCCCGAGGCGCTGTTCCTGGCGGGCACGGTCATGACGAGACGGCAGACCGAGCAGGCGGTTGAAGCCGGCGCGGCCGGAATCATCTCGCCCGATTACTTTCCAGCGGTCGTCCAATCGTGCGTGCATCATGATGTAATGTGCGTCCCTGGCGGCTTGAGTGACGCGGGCAAGCAGTTGGCTCACAAGGCCGAGCTCTATGGTTGCGGCATCGATGAGCTTCGGCGACGCTACCCCTATCAATGGATATATAAGTGCTTTCCCGCGATGGCGGGCGCACCGGCCAATCTCGATGCCGCCCGCGCCTGGAAGGCCGTCTACGAATACCTGGCGATCATCTACACCGGCGGTGTGACGGCGGAAAACCTCGGTGAGATCCTGCGCCGGGATCCGGATGCGATCCTCTGCGGCTCCGCTCTGACGCGAACTGCGGATGATCCTGATGAGATGTGCCGGGAAGCAGAGCGGTGGCTCGGCGCTCTGCATCCACCGCGCGAGCCTGAAGCCGATCGCGAGCCGCCCGGCGTCGCTTCGAAACAGGAGGCGCGGGCTCCGACTGTTGTCACCTTCGGCGAGATCATGCTGCGGCTGTCGCCGGAGCGCGGTCTGCGCCTGGGCCAGTCCACGACCATGGACGCGACGTTCGGCGGGGCCGAGGCGAACGTCGCCGTTGCGCTGGCCGATTGGGGCGCCGACGCGCGATTCGTCAGCGCTGTTCCCGCGCACGCGATCGGTGATGCGGCGATCAATGCTCTGCGCGCGCGAGGTGTGGACACTGCGCACATTCTTCGCCTCGGCCGGCGTCTCGGCATTTACTTCCTGGAGCACGGTGTCTCGCAGCGGCCCTGTCGCGTGATCTATGATCGCGCCGGCTCATCCATTACCGAAGTCACGCCCGGGCAGATCGACTGGAAGGCGATTCTGCATGGTGCGGACTGGTTCCACGTCACGGGCATCACCCCGGCCCTGGGCCCGCCGATCGCGCAGGCCGCCAATGAGGCGATTCGTGCTGCAAAGCGCAGCGGCGCGGGAATCAGCCTGGACGTTAACTACCGATCGCGGCTATGGGCTCCGGACGAGGCGCATCGCACGCTGGCGCCGATGATGCAACATCTTAACCTCCTCATCTGCAATGAGGCGGACGCTGCGGATGTGTTCGGCATCGGCATCGGCGCATCGGATGCGCGGTCCGGGCAGGTCGATACGGGGGCCTACGAGGACATCGCCCGCCGGCTCGCCGAACGGTTCAAGCTGCCCATGGTGGCGATCACGCTGCGCGAGACCGTCTCCGCATCGGACAATCTGTGGTCGGCGTGCCTCTGGGACGGGAATGCGTTCCACCGAAGCAAGCGCTACCCGATTCACATCGTCGATCGTGTCGGCGGAGGCGATGCGTTTGCGGCGGGGCTGATCTACGGCCTCCTTTCAGGCCAGACCGCGCAGGACGCGCTGGAGTTTGCCGTTGCCGCTTCCTGCCTGAAGCAGACGATTCTCGGCGATTTCAGCCTCGCCGCGGCGAGCGAGGTGCAGTCGCTGGCCGCGGGGGAGATATCGGGGCGCATCAAGCGATAGGTCCCATCATCGATATTACATGCGAGGGTCTGGATGGATATAAAGAATAGATTGTTCGACGCGGTGATCGCAGGTGATGCGCCTCTCGTGGAGCAGATTACGCGCCAGGCCCTGGAGGACGATGTTAGTCCGGAGGCGCTCGTCAACGAATCAATGATCCCGGCGATGGACAGCGTCGGAGAACGCTTCCAGGCCGGCGAGTTCTTCATTCCGGAACTGATGATTGCCGCGCGAGCCATGAAAGCCGGGATGGCGTTGATCCGGCCGCTGCTCGCCGCGCGCGGCGCGCGGTCTGCCGGACGCGTCGTGATCGGAACCGTGTTCGGCGACCAGCACGATATAGGCAAGAACCTCGTAGCCTCGATGCTCGAGGGCGGGGGGTTTGAAGTGATTGATCTCGGCTTCGATGTCGCGCCGCAATCCTTCGTACAGGCCGTGAGCGAGCATCGCGCGGATATCCTGGGCATGTCCGCGCTGCTGACGACCACGATGCCCGCGATGCGGCAGATCATTGACGAGATTGAGGCGGCGGATCTTCGCGCTATGACGAAAATCATGATCGGAGGAGCACCGATTACGCAGAGATTCGCGGATGAGATCGGCGCCGATGGCTATGCGGACAATGCGGGGTCGGCCGTAAGCATGGCGCGGTCGCTGGCCGCGGGCCTGTAGACGGTCGACGTTGGAGCTGCGCAGGAAGAGCGGGGGAGTGCGCACAGATCCTGATTCATGATGTCCCGCCTTTTGAGAGCACCATGACACCGCGTGAGCTGGTCACTCGAACGCTGGAATTCGACTCGCCGCCCCGGCTGGCGCGGCAGTTGTGGGTTCTGCCGTGGGCGGTGCAACATTTCCCAGAGGCCGTCGCGGAGCTGGCGGAGCGTTTTCCGGACGATCTGATCTCATCGCCGGCGTTCTACACGGCCGAGCTCCCCGTCCGTGGAGATCGTCATGCAAAAGGAACATGTGTAGACGAGTGGGGGTGTACATTTGAGAACCTTGCCGATGGGATCATCGGGGAGGTGAAGCGGCCCGTCCTCGCTGAATGGTCGGACCTGGATCGGCTTCGCATCCCGGTAGAGCGATTGACTGTGGATCGCGGCCGGGTAAATACGTTCTGCCGACAGACCGACCGTTTCGTCCTTGCGGGGACGGTGCCGCGCATCTTCGAACGGCTGCAGTTTCTGCGGGGGTCGGAGAACGTGTTCTGTGATCTGATGGATCAGCCGCAGGAACTTCGGTGCCTCATCGATCGAATTCATGAATTCTATCTTAAAGAACTGAGCGTGTGGGCGGCCACCGAGGTGGACGCCTTGTACATCATGGATGACTGGGGTGGCCAACAGGCCATGCTCATCTCCCCCGTGCTCTGGCGGTCCATTTTCAAGCCGCTCTATGCCGAGTACATCAACGTGGCGCATGGGCGAGGTAAGTACTTCTTTATGCACTCAGATGGATACATTCTGGATATTCTGCCCGACCTGGTGGACATCGGCGTGGACGCGATCAACGCGCAGATCTTCTGCATGGGACCCGAGCGATTGGGCGGACAGTTTGCGGGAACAATCACGTTCTGGGGAGAGATGGATCGTCAACAGCTGCTTCCCCGGGGCAGCCGTGATGACATTCGCGAGGCCGTTGGGAGGATGAGAGAGACCCTGTACCGCGACGGCGGGCTCATCGCGCAGTGCGAATTCGGCCCGGGCGCGAATCCTGAGAATGTCTTCGCGTTCTTCGAGGCGTGCACGAATGAGTGACTGTGTTGTGAGGATGCCTGAGCGGGAGCGGCGCTGCCGCAGTCATCGGCGGTCGCGCGCTCAGACAATGATCGACATGTAATGTACGAGGACTGGCGTTGTGCAGCTATTCGGACTTCATCTCCTTGACGTAGCGGTCATCATTCTCTATGTGGCGGTGATTCTTTGGATAGGCCGCCGGGTGGGGCGAGGGACGAAGAACACCAGTGACTTCTTTATCGCCGGACGAAAGCTCGGCAAGTTCTATCAGTTCTTCCTGAACTTTGGCAATTCGACGGATGCGAATCAGGCGGTTGCGGTCTCGCGCGAAATCTATCGTCAGGGCATCGGGGGCATGTGGATTCAGTATCTGGTGCTGTTCCTGACACCGTTCTACTGGTTCACGACGATGCTTTATCGGCGGTCGCGTCTGATTACGATCGGCGATCTCTTCACCGAGCGGTTTGAGAGCCGTTTTCTCGGCGGGGCGTTTGCGGTCTTCACGCTCATTATGGCGATCGTTGGCGGCGGTGCCAGCTACATGATCGCCGCCAAAACCATGATGGCCCTGACGCCGAAGAATGAAGCGCAGTACACCTTGGTGGAGCGCGAGTCCGTCGCGCAATTCCGAGAATATCGGCAACTGGAATCCCGCTTGGGTACTGGTCTGTCGCCGGAGGAAACGGAGCGCTACGAGGAGCTTCATGATCGGCAGAAGCGCGGTGAACTGCATTCGTTCATCTCGCATACACATCCGCTCGTGTTTTATGTTGTTTACGCGGCTGTCGTTGCCGCGTACACGGTGTTGGGCGGATTCACGGCGGCGGCGATCACCGATGCGATCCAGGGCGTTCTCATTATCACGTTTTCGCTGCTGCTCATACCGATCGGGCTCAGTCGTATCGGCGGATTCACGGGTCTGCATGCCTCGGTTCCGGACTATATGTTCGAATTGTTCGGATCGACCGCGACGAGCGAATACGCGTGGTTTACGATTCTTGCTATGATCGTGGCGAATCTGGTGTCGATCGTCGCCGCGGCGCCGATGATGGCGACGGCGGGCAGCGCGAAGGACGAGATGACCGCGCGCATCGGGATGATCGGAGGCATGTTCGGCAAGCGTGTGATCATGCTGTTCTGGGCGCTGGCCGGACTGCTGGCGATCGGGCTCTACAGCGGGCAATTGCACGACCCGGACCTGATTTGGGGGCACATGACACGGGAATTACTCTTCCCGGGCGCGATCGGACTGATGCTTGCCGGGGTGCTCGCCGCGAACATGTCAACGCTCGATGCTCAGTCGGTTACGAACTCGGCCTTGTTCATACGAAATCTGTACCAGCCTCTGTTGCCGGATCGGTCCGAGGCGCATTACGTGTTTATTGGCCGTATCATTATTGTGTTGGTCCTGCTCGGCGGGATCGTCGCGGCGGTGTGGGTGGACAACCTGCTTCATTTGTTCAAGTATTTTATTGCGCTACCTGCGGTGTTCGGGGCGGCGATTTGGCTTGCCTTCGTGTGGCGGCGCTTGACGAAGTGGGCCGTGATCATCCAGGTCGTGGTGTGCTTCTCGCTCTATGCGGTGATCCCGAACCTGTTCCAGACGCTCGATGTCGTGTGCCGCAACCCCGCATTCCTCGGGGAGACGCGATCCCGGGAGGTGATGATCACCACCGGTGCGCTTGAGGAGGATGTTGCAGACGGGCGCGCCGAGCACGTCGGACAGATGATCCGGAGGGCACACTACACGCAGCCCGCGGGTATTCTGTTTGAGGACGTGGTGCGGCAGGACCCGGCGGATCCGGCCTCGCCAATGGTGGGTCGAGGTCGGTTCTGCGCCGAAGTGTGGGTGCTGAGCTGGTTCGGTATCGATTTCGCGAGCTGCTCGAAGGCGCAGTTGGTTGCGACCCGGTTCGCCTTTGACGCTCTGTTCCCGTTTGTGCTGCTCTTCGGCCTCAGCGTCGTAACGAAACGGAACGGAGAGGCGACGCTCGACCGGTTTTACGGGAAGCTGCATACACCGGTGCAACCCTGTCCGGAGGCGGAAGAAGAGGCCATCGAACGTGCGGCACGACACCCGGAGATATACGCGGCGAAGAAGCTCTGGCCGAATTCGAACTGGGAGATTCTCCGTCCGGGATGGATTGATCTGGTGGGTTTCGGCGGAAGTTGGGTTCTGGTGGGAGGCATTCTGATTCTGTTGTGGGTGTTGGCAACAATTGGTTCGTGACGGCAGCGCGGCGGGAGGCCTCGGTTCATGGAGTGTGACAACCACAGTTTCAATCGCCGTCGGTTCCTGGCAAGTTGTGCGTTAGGTGTGACGGGCGCGGCCATGGGTGGAGGGGCATCGGCGGTGATGGGCGGGTGTTCGCCTCAGGCAACCACGGATTGGGCGATGGCGTTCAGACGCTACGGTCGGGGTCCGGAGTCGCCGGCGTGGGCGGCCGTGCGCCGGCAATTTCTGCTGGAGCCGGGTTACTGTTACTTCAACACGGGCGGGCTCGGCCCGTCGCCGCGGACTGTAGTGGACGCGGTTAATCATGAGATGTGCGCGCTGGAGGCGTGTTCGGAGAGCGGGCATCCGCGAATCGGTGAGATAAGAGAGAAGATGTGCCGGTTCATTAACTGCGAGCAGGATGAGCTCGCATTTACGCGCAGCACGACTGAGGGCATGAACACGATCGCCCGGGGGTTGGCGCTTGAAGCCGGCGACGAAGTGCTGTTGAGCACGCATGAGCATCCCGGAGGCGCAATGCCCTGGTTCGCGCTTGCAAGGGATCGGGGCGTGACGGTGCGAACGTTCGAACTGGGCGGATCCAGCGATGAGACGCTGCAGCAGATGATTGCCGGCATAAACGATCGGACCCGCGTGATCTCGGTCAGCCATGTGACGTGCACCACGGGTGCAGTCCTGCCGGTAAAGCGCATCGCTGCGCTGTGCCGGGAGCGTAAGCTTGTGAGCGTGATCGATGGAGCGCAGGCGGTCGGGATGATCCCGGTTGACGTCCACGCGCTCGGCTGTGATTTCTATGCCGCCTCCGGGCATAAGTGGATGCTGGGACCGAAGGGGACGGGAATGCTGTTCGTCCGGCGGGCGATGCTGGATCGGTGGCGGGCGCCGTTCGTCGGCGCCTACTCGGATGAGCGCTACGACCTGGACGGCGGCGTGTTCGAGGCGCTCGGCGCGGCGCGCGCGGCCGAGTACGGAACACGCAATGTCCCGCTTATCGTGGGACTGGGCGCCGCCGTCGAATTCCTGGAGATGATCGGAATGGAAGCCATCGGGCGGTACACGCGATCACTCGTGAGGCAGCTCAGGGACCGGCTGGGACGAATGTCCGGGGTGGAGATTCTTACGCCGCAACAGCCGGGAGCGTCGGCTTCCATCCTCACGGTGCGGATCGGCGGTGCGCAAATGGATCCCTGGCGTTGGGCGGGAGAATTACGGAGGCGTTACCGGATCCGAACACGGCCGGTCGGAGAGCATGGCCTGAACGCGTTGCGCGTTTCCTTGCACCTGTTCAACAGCGCGCGGCAGGTTGAGCGACTGGTGGTGGCCCTGGGTGAAATGCTGGACGAGGAGGCGAAGATGGGAAGGCTGAAACGGGCGGGGTCCAAGATGCGCCGGGGACAGGAGACGCACGGCTTACATCATCTAATGTCGAGAAGTTGTCCGGCGTCATGATAGGAGGCGCGCGCATCGGCAGTCATGCTCCGCCGCCGGGGAAGGAACGATAGCCGCGCAGACCGATGGCACGGCCCGGGATGGCCCAGGGCGCGCCGAGTTCGTGCGGCAAGAGACGCCTGCGGTAGCATTCGGTGAGAACCGCCGCGAGGCCTGAGACGGCGAGAACGGCGTCGTCTCCATGGGCCTTGGAGTGCACAAGATGTGCGGGAAACACATGTGGCCGGGGGACGGAGTCCTGGATGCCGTTGATGCAGACGGTGTGAGCGCGCGCTGCGTGAAGGTCGCAGAGTGGCCGGGCGGGATGAATAGTTGCGTCGAGGGCGCACCATAGTTTGGTCATCTGTGACTGAGTGTTGGGAGAGGGATACTCCTTGACGGAACCGTCATGGAATGCCGCGAGGATCGGGGCCGAGCCGCCTTCGAATCGGATGACGGCGCGATCACATTCGATGACGAACGCGGGATCAGAGTCTTGCGCCACGGCATGTGAGGCAAGAAAAAGTATATGTACCTCGTGGTCGGTGCGGACGCGAGCGGCAACCGTATCGTAATTCTCTATCGCGTTGGCGCGGTAAGCTTCGGCGACGATCTCGACGGGGCGAGCGCTGCGATCAGGATCATCGCCGAGGAGGAAGAGGAGGTTATGCAGGTCGTGGGCCATCGCGTTGTTGGCCGGGCTGTCGAGGATCCAGTTGCCGTGATCATCACGCTGTCTGCCGGCCCACGCGTTGCGCGTGTAATAGCTGCGAGGGCGCGGCCAGAGGGTGAGCGCCGCAGCGGACCTTGGAGCGCCGAAGACCCCGGCGCGAAGGTCGTCCTTGAGTTGGCGAATCGGCGTGGTGAACGACCATTGGAAGCCGATGGCGACCCATCGGTCGGCGGCGCTCTCGGCCGCGATCATCTCATCCAATCCCTGGACAGTCGCGGCGGCGGGCTTTTCGCAGAGAACGTTGCTTCCGTGCGCGAGAGCGAGGCAGGTCTGCCGACAATGCGCGTGGATGGGAGACGAGATGATGACGAGATCGGCCTGGCGCTGCCGGTAGAAATCTTCAAGGGAAGCGTGGATCGGAATGTTGCGCGCGCGTATCTGAGATGCACGCGGGGAGCGCTCGGGGGCCGGATCGACAACTGCGATGAGGCGGCCGGGAACCTGCGGCGCGTCATCGAGGAGGGCGGAGGCGTAGACCTCGCCGTAACCGGCGATTCCGACAAGGACGACGGATGGGCATTCGGAGATCATCGCCTAGTGCGGCCGTTCTTCGAGAAGAGTGACCTCGATGAAGTGGCGTGCCTTGTGGTTGAGCTGCAAGGTTTTGATTTCGTAGGGCGTGAACATAAGTGTAGTGCCGGCGTCGGCGAGGGGAAGAGAGAGGGTGGTTGACCGGCGGCGGCCGGTCGGCTCACAGAGTCGAATGATGAGGTCGTCACCGTCCTCGGCGTACTTAAGAGCGGTCATCTGGACGGCGCGGTCGCTGAGCACAGGCCCGGGAAGGGCGTCGCGTCCTTCGCCGGGGGGAGAGTAGCACAGCGCCGGCGGGCGCTCGGCCCTGGCCAGCGCCTCGCGGTCGATCCGAGTGAGGCGTGATGAGACGGAGCCGGCATTGAGCGAGAAGTGGAACACGTGCTCGCCCTGATCGATGCGGGGCGTAAAGCGGTCCGGCCGGGTGATCGAACGATCATCGACGGGGTGTCCGGCGTGGGCGGGGGCTCGGAGAAGGGAAAGGCGCAGTTCGCCGCGCTTCATATCCAGGCCATGGATTGCATCATTGATGCACGTCAGGGCCATGTCGTTCTCTTTCGAGACGATCGCGGACCACTTCTGCGCGACCGCTTCATCGCCGTTGGATGACAACGTGGACACGCCGAAAGCCGTTTGGCCGAGACAGGAAGCCTCGGGCATGGTCGTGGGGATCGAAAGCTTGAGGATGCGATCCTTCTCATTCCAGGAGATGCGTGTTTCGAGCTCGAGCTCGGTCCCATGTCGCGGAATCTTGTAGCGATGGCAGAGAACAGAAGCGTTATAAGAGAAGAGAGCCTCGATGACTGTGCGGACCGGCCCGTGCTCGATGACACGGACAGGCTGCAGGAGTCGTCCGGAGACGCCTGAGAATGCCGTGCCGGCGCGCTTTGACATGAGTCGGAATCGACCGACGACAGTTCGGAACCGCTTGACGTTCATGCCCCAGGGATCCGCATCGTCCTGGAGGACAATCGGGCGACAAGCGCCGGGCTTGAGGTAGTCAATCTGTCTGACACGATACCGATCGATGAGACCGGTTCTCGTGTTGATGATGACCTCGATGTCCTTCGTCTTGAAGCGGATCGCCCCGCTTCTTTGTCTGAGGGTTGCCCGCCGGGGGCGCGATGTTAACTGCATGCGGCAGTCGAAGCGGTTCATGCGACTGGGCTGGAGCGTGGCGCGGAAGACGATGCGCTTACGGTGGTCCTCGTTGATATTGCAAAACGGCTGCTCGGCCTGGGCGGGGATGCGTCTGGCGTTTCGGAACACGCGCGGCTGGAGGGATCCCTCCGTGCCGTGTGGCCATTGGGGCTGAACTTCGCACTCGACGACGGCATCGACGGGATAGGGGTGGGGGTTGTAGACGAGGATGGGGAAGTCGCCCTCGCGGGCTTTCCGCTGGCCGGATGCGAGGGCGAAGAACGCTCGCGCGCGGACTCGGGCGGCAATCTCCGATCCGTGATTGATTAATCGAGAGAGCGCGTGTTCGACAGGTTCGATGGAAGTGCCGGGCAGGGCATCATGAAACTGGCTGGAGGCGAGATCGCAGGCGGCCTGATGGAGTTGAGCGCGCGGGTATTTCATGAGGCCCTGGGCCGCCGCGGCTGAAGCCATCTTCTCGGCCATGAAGAGGTCGCTTTCGAGAGCGCGGTGCCCGCGCTTGATGCGCATCATGGATGTATA
>Ga0272441_10009241_pt1 | contig 15298 bp, 13 predicted proteins | sample SSMProp6N_FD_193582 | JGI IMG/M metagenome (GOLD analysis project Ga0272441, IMG submission 193582) | Marine sediment archaeal communities from Little Sippewissett salt marsh, Falmouth, MA, United States - SSM-Prop-6N | ecosystem: Environmental > Aquatic > Marine > Wetlands > Sediment ... | reverse complement strand
ATTTCACGATTGCACATGTACCCGCCTCCATGGATGATGTTGAACAGATGGGCGGCCTGGCTGCCGTCCTCCACCAGGCTGTCGAGGATCCGGATAGCCTAACACTGGACATATCCTACAAAGGCACGATGCCGGACCTGCTGCAGGACGAAGCCCAGGCGATCGTAACAGGCACCATCGGCGAGGACGGTATATTTGTCGCCGAATAACTGCTGCTCAAATGTCCTTCCAAATACGAAAGCGAACTTCCTTATACCGGATGAACTCCGGTCCTCTTTCGACTGCAAACAAAGCAGTATGCTTATCAAGCCGCATGCATGTATACTTCTTCAAACGGAGGATGTATTTTTGCTTAAAGACCTGGGATACGCTTCAACCCTGACAGCATTTCTGGTCTCGCTGTATACAATCGCTGCTGCGGCTGTCGGGAAAAAACAGGAACGCGCCGACTGGATAGAAAGCGCCCGTCGCGGCCTGCAGCTTCTCTTTCCCCTGATCAGTGTTGCAGTGGGGGCTCTTCTGCTGCTGATTCTCGGCGACCATTTCGAGATTGCGTATGTCTATTCAGTCAGCAGCCTGGAGCTTCCTGTCTACCTGAAAGCAGCTGCTTTGTGGGGCGGTCAGGAAGGGTCGCTTCTGTTCTAGGTCTGGTGTATGGCTGCATTTACTTCTGCAGCGGTACGAAGACACAGGTTTGAAATCAACTTCCAGGCAGTATTTGTGCTCATCACCGCAAGTACACTGGCATTTTTCCTCCTGATCGTCACCTTTTTCGACAACCCGTTTGACAGCCTGTGGCAGCTTGCAGATGGCAGCACCGCCGCGGCATTTCTGCAGCCGTCATTTTCACTCCCTGTCATTCCAGCAAACGGGCAGGGCATGAACCCGCTGCTGCGCCATCCAGGCATGATCTTCCATCCCCCGATGCAGTATCTAGGGTTCGTTTCCTACGTAATCCCCTTCGGCTTTGCCATGGCTGCGCTAATCACAGGCCAGGTGGACAACCGCTGGATTCGGCTCAGCAGGAAGTGGAGCCTGGCAGCATGGCTTTTCCTCTCACTTGGGCTCGTTCTGGGTGCACGCTGGGCTTATGATGTACTCGGTTGGGGAGGCTACTGGGGCTGGGATCCGGTTGAAACTGCAGCCCTGATGCCCTGGCTTACAGGTACAGCTTTCCTGCACTCGATCTACGTCCAGGAAAAACGGGCGATGCTGCGCCGCTGGAACTTTGTTCTAATAACACTGACCTATCTGCTTGTTTTATTCGGAACATTCATCAGCCGTTCCGGAATCATCAGCTCGGTACACGCTTTTGCTTCCTCCACTGTCGCAATCCTGTTCTTTGGTTTTATCAGCCTCACAGCTGTTTTCGTCCTGCTTATGCTGTACAGGCACTGGAACGAACTCAGCAGCGAAAACGCAGTACAGTCGCTGCTCTCGCGCGAGGTGCTGTTCCTCCTGAACAACGCCGTCTTCACCGGGATCGCACTGGTATGCCTCTGGGGCGTGCTCTTTCCTGTGATCTCGGAAACCTTCACCGGCCAGAAGGTCACGGTGGGGCCGTCATATTACGAGAGCGCCACCGGCCCCCTTTGGGTAGTCGTACTCCTGCTCATGGGTATCGCCCCGCTTACCGTTTTTTTCCGAACGAGTGTGTCCCGGCTTCGTACTATGATCCTGTTCCCCGCAGCCGGATCAGCAGTTGTACTCGCTATCCTTCTCCTTTCCGGCATGCGGTCCGCAGCCGCCCTGATCGGGTTCACTGTACTGGCTTTTACCACACTCGTCACACTGGCTGAATTCTGGCGTTCTATCCATATCCGCCTCTCGAGGGGCGAAACCATTCCACAAGCACTCAAACGCACTTTTTCGCGCAATCGCAGGCGGTACGGCGGCTACCTCATCCACCTTGGAATCATTCTGATGGCTGTCGGCATTCTCGGAATCGAACTCTTCCAGCAAGACACACAGCAAACACTCAAGCCCGGCGAGACTCTGGCATTGGGCCGCTACATTGTCCGGTATGACGATATCTCGTTCTATGAGACTTCCGGCGGCATTCAGCAGGCTAAAGCCGAAGTGACAGTCTCTACAAACAGCCGGTCTGCGGGTGTATACCTCCCGCGTCGTGATTACTACCCCTCCTGGGGGCAGTCTGTGACCGTCCCCGCGATCCGCTCCACCCTGCAGGACGACCTTTATATCCGTCTGATAGACTGGGGTGAGACCAAGGCCGAAGGTGTGACGCTGAAACTGTATCTTAACCCGCTTTTCAATTTCCTCTGGCTGGGTACAGGTGTCCTTGTTCTGGGTACCCTTGCGGCAGCCGGGCCTTTGTTCGGGAGAAAAGAAGAAAAAGGAAAGGAGCCTCATGCCTGTGTCTCGACAGACTGAACTCAAATCGAAACTGCTGCCTTTCCTTCTACCCCCAGCAGTGCTGCCGGCTCTGCTCCTTGCACTCCTGCTCCTGTTTATGGCTGTACCCATTCATGCTGCATCCGCACAGGAAGCCACGCCCCCGCCGGATGATGCCGTCAATGCTGTTGCCGCGCAGATATACTGCCCGGTTTGTGACGGGGTCACTCTGGATGCCTGTGAGACAAAAGCCTGTGAACAGTGGCGCGAAGATATACGGGACCGGCTTGCAGCCGGATGGACTGAAGAGGAAATACTGGGCTATTTCGCCGAGCAGTACGGCGACCAGGTGCTTGCAGCTCCACCGCCGCGCGGCTTTTCACTCCTGATCTACATCGTTCCTGCTGCCGGTATCGTCACAGGTGCGTTCTTCCTGACAAGATCGATCTGGCGCTGGCGCACGCAAGGACAGGAAGAGGCACGCACCAGCATAAGGGTTCCAAATCAAGAGGCAAAGACAGCTGACGGAAAACACGACGCTGAACATACGGGCGAATGAGGGCTTAGAACATGACAGAGCAGAAAAAACAAGGGAAAGCAGGAATTCTGGTGCTTCTGCTTGGCGGGCTGTTGGTCCTCCTCGTTATCCTGGCACTGCCGCTTATAAGGGCCCGGGAAGCCGGATTGAAGGCCGGCAGCGAAGCTCCTGATTTTACATTCACTGATTTCGAAGGAAGCACCCATACGTTGTCCTCTTACCGTGGAAATGTGGTCGTTATCAACTTCTGGGCCTCCTGGTGTGACCCCTGTGCCGAAGAAGCTGCCATCCTCGAGCAGGCATACCAGGAATACGGTGACGAAGATGTCGTCTTCCTTGGAATCGCCTACTCCGACACAGAGAGCAAATCACGGGCCTATGTGGATGACTACGGCGTTACCTATCCCAACGGCCCAGACAAGGGCACAAAGATCTCGCCGGAATACCACGTTGCCGGGGTGCCGGAAACGTTTATTATTGATCCTGCAGGAGTCCTTGCTGCTGTAAAAATCGGGCCATTTTCCAGCCTGGAAGAGCTGGAAACACTCATTCTTCAGGCAAAATAAGCCTGAGAGGAAAGGACTTGTATGGAAATAGGGCTGCTTCTGATCCTGCTGGCATTAATCCTCAGCTGTGCAGCTGATCTGTCCAGGCCGTTCCAGGCTTCCCGGCGCTCCAGTAATGAAGCTGGCCAGGAGATTCTGCAGCTTCAGCAGGATATCCAGGCTGTCCGGCGGCAGTTTGAGGAGCTGTTGGAAAATTTTGCTGCACACAAGGTGGATCCTGACTTCTTCACAACACAACAGAACCGGCTCCTTTCCGACATGCAGCAGCGTCAGCGAGAACTCGAGCAAATACTCGAGAATGACCCGATAGAGCTTGCCGTTGAGGCTGAACGTGCAAGAATCCAGGAATCCGGAAAGCAGACCGGCTCATCACTCACCTGCGCATTCTGCGGCGAACCCATCCAGGCAGGGCACCGCTTCTGCCCATCCTGCGGAAACCCCCGGAACCTGGAGGCGCAGGGCTGATGAAAAGAACCGGGGTACTCCTGCTGCTTGTATTTATTCTGACTCTGGCTGCTCTTTCAGCCGGTGCCCCGCCTGCCGCCGCCTCGAGCCAGGATTCTCCACTGCTGCAGGAAACACAGATCCCCGGCCCAGCAATCGGAACGGTTCGCGGGGAGGTCATCAATGGTACCTCTCCAGATACCCTTTTAGAAAATCTTGAGGTTACCCTTCACGCCTTTACGGAGGAAGGCCGGCAGCTTTCTGAAAACACAAAAACCGACAGCGCGGGTTTGTTCACCTTTACCGAAATCGAACTTGATCCCGATCTCGTTTTCCTTGTCAGCGCCACGTACGGCGGTGTGCTGTACAGCTCTCTTCCCGCGCAGGCTGACACTGGTGAAACAGAACTTACCATCCAGCTGATTATGTATGAAAGCACCATAAATATGGACTCACTTGTCTTATCCAGAATGCACCTTGCTTTCGATTTCCTGGAAGAAGATGCGATCCGTGTGGGCGAGTTGTGGATCCTGAACAATGCATCCAACCTCACGATCAACGCTCCTGGCGGCCTCGAGATTTCCCTTCCCGAGGGCTATTCCAATCTGGAAGTGGACCCGGAAATCGAAGCCGCCATTACGGTTACAGCTACGGGGTTTATCGTCGATCAGCCCTTTCTCCCCGGGGAAGATGCCGGCTCATTGATGTTCAGCTACTCTCTCCCGTATCGACGAAACCTGCAGTTCACTCGTTCATTACCCATTCCAATGATGGGAGCCACGTTGATGCTGCCGGACAACGGGCTTTCTTTGCAAGGCCGCCAGATCATTCCGGAAGGCACCGTCAGTGTTGCCCAGACGATCGTACAAACCTATTCCTCTCCTGCCATGCAAGCCGGGGACACACTCAGCCTGGAGATTACAGGTTCTCCTCCAGGAACGTCATTGCTGCGGGTATCGGATCACGAAAGCCTGATCGGGGGCGCACTGCTGCTGGTGTTTTCGGCTGGATTTTTCTGGTTTTCCCGCCGGCCCAGCCGTCCAGCATTTTCCGAAACAACTTCCTATCATGAAATAATTCGGCAAATAGCAGCGCTGGATGAGCAGTACAGCAGCGGTGATCTCCAGCAGGAGAAATACTGGAAACGCCGCAGTCATCTTAAATCACTGGCATGGAAGACAAGCCCGCGAGAAGGCAAGGAAGAGCATGATCAGGGCTGAACAGCTGTCGAAATCCTACGGACGCAGATTGGTGCTGAAAAACCTGGACCTTCAGGCATATCCCGGCACCTGCACTGTCTTGCTGGGAGCAAATGGTGCGGGCAAGACAACACTGCTGCGTACCCTTTCCGGACTATCAAAGCCAGATACCGGGAGCATTACCGTCAACGGACTAGATCAGGCTGTACAGCCTGATCTAGTCCGCCAGCAGCTCGGCTTTTTCAGCCATGAGACCCTGCTGTACAGCGACCTGACTGTTCTCCAGAATCTTCTTTTTTACTCCAGGCTCTACCAGGTTCCAGACCCTGACACCCGAATCGAAACTCTGCTGGAGCAGGCAGGTATGACGAAGCGCCGCGATGAGCCTGTACGCAGCCTTTCACATGGTTTCCAGCAGCGTCTTGCGCTGCTGCGTACTATCCTGCACGACCCGGCAGTGCTGCTGCTGGACGAACCCACACGCGGCCTCGACAGGTCCGCACTGGCGTTCCTGGAACAGACATTGCTGGACTCTGCCAACAGCGGCAAAACGATCCTGCTCACCACACATCAGCCCGGCGGGCTGCAGCTGCCCACCCACAAGATCCTCCAACTGCAGGATGGAACCCTACATCCGGAAAGCCTCCCCTCAAGCCGGAGCGTCAACGGCGAAGAGAAAAATATTGCATACAGGAGCAGACCTTCATCCGGATCCGGATTAGCCGGCACAGAAGGGAAAGACACTCCTTCCGATTATAAAGATCGAGCTTCCGGTATTGTGGTTTCCGGCCTTGAAAAAGAGGAAATCCTTTCCGGGCAGCCAGCGGGCGGTTCCACTGGCACAACCGGCAGCAAAGCAAGTGCCGGCACGGATACTGAAGAACCGGCTGCAGAACAAAATACCGCTGCTGCATCTGCTTCCGATCATCCACCATCGAACATCTGGAATACAATCGCAGCCATCTTCCGGAAAGACCTGGCTGTTGAGCTGCGAAGGCGCCAGCTCCTGGCAAGCCTGCTGATTTTTTCCGTTCTTATTCTTTTCATCTTCCACTTTTCACTGGAACTCCTGGTAAAGCTGCGGCAGGAACTCTTCAGCGGCATCCTGTGGACAGCTGTCCTGTTCAGCGGCGCAATCGGGTTCGAATACACCATGTCTGTCGAAGACCGCGCTGGAGGTATGGACGGACTTCGGCTTGCACCCGTCCGCCGTCCCTGGATCTACCTGGGCAAACTGCTCGGCAACCTGTTTTTCCTTTTACTGATGGAACTGGTGCTGATACCGGTCAGTGTAGTCCTGTCCGGTGTAGACATAGTCCATCCAGGCTTTTTGCTGCTGCTTCTGCTTGGAACTATCGGATATGCAGCAGCGGGTACGCTTTTCTCCGTCATGAGTGCCCGGACAAGGACGCGTGAGCTGATGCTGCCGCTGCTTCTTTTCCCCATTGTCCTGCCGCTGGTCATCCCGGGTGTTCAAGCCGGGTCGATTCTGCTTGCTGGAGGAACCCTTGGCGCCGTGCAAAACTGGATCAACCTGTTGATTGGATATGATATCCTTCTGCTTGCAACAATTCTCCTGCTTTTCGACTTTGTGGTCGAAGAATAAAGAGGCTGCTGATGCAGACAAGGCAAAAACTCACCTCAAAGACACACAAGACACCCTCTGCACTCTGCATTCTGACGGTTTTGACCGCAGCTGCGATGATTGTTTTGGCGGCCAGAGTTTTCTGGTTCACACCCCGTGAAGCAGTCATGGGTGATGTCCAGAAAGTGTTCTACTTCCATCTGTCATCCGCCTGGGTTGGGGCACTTGCATTTCTATCCGCAGCTATTTCCGGCATCGGATATCTGCGAAGCCGCAGAATGCGTTGGGATGATATTGGGTCCGGCTCAGTCGAGGTCGGGACACTGTTCAGCTTTATCACAGTCTTAAGCGGTATGAGCTGGGCTCGACCGATCTGGAACACATGGTGGACATGGGATCCCCGGCTCACGACGACAGCCATCATGCTTCTGGCATACGTCGTATACCTGTTACTGCGGCGATCCGTGGAGGATCCTGAATCCAGGGCTCGTTTCAGTGCGGTTTATGCGATCCTTGCGTTCCTGAGTGTTCCGGTCACATTTCTTTCGATCCGCATGCTGCGGACCATCCACCCGGTCCTTTTTGGAGCAGGCAGTACGAGCAGCGGTATGGGTTTGAGTCAGCCAATGCTTCTCACCCTGCTGATGTCGCTGGCTGTTTTCAGCCTGCTTTTTGCCGTCCTGCTCTGGCACCAGGTCCGCCTGCAGCGAATGACCCGGCTGCTCGAAGAACACCGGAGCCTGGAAGACTGAACAACCGTTGCACACAAACATCTTCCTGATCACTTGTCAGCAGAATGTGCAGCGGATGAAAAACAGAAAGGTTTCACAATGAATACAATCAATACAACTTATTACATGGTGCTGGGCACTGCTGCTGTGTTTCTCCCACTGCTTCTTTATACGGTTTCGTTGTATCTGCAAACAAGACGGGTCCGGAAAAAGCTGGAAGAATTTGAAGAATAATACTGCCGCACTTATCCTCTATCTTCTGGATAAAAACACTCGAGGCCTGAGAAGTGAACTCAGGCCTCGTTTTTTTCAAACCTTTTGCTGACCAGCCTCCGCAAGGTCAGGAAAGCTGCAGAAGGGAATCGAAAACCTCCTTCGATTCATCTTCCACTCCGACATGCAGACTGTTTCCATGTGCATCCATGGTGACTACCAGCGGGAAATCCTTTACCTCGATAACCCAGATCGCTTCCGGCACGCCAAAATCCAGCTTGTGAACACCGACAACTCTTGTCACCGATTCCGCGATCAGTGTGGCTGCACCGCCGATGGCATGAAGATAGAGGCCCGGCACCTCAGCACAGGCTGCGAGAGTCTTTGGCCCCATTCCGCCTTTTCCAATAACACCCTTGATGTTGAAATGCTCCATCACTTCGCCCTGATAGGGCTCTTCACGGATGCTCGTAGTGGGTCCGGCAGCTACAAAGCTGTAATCACCAGTATCCAGGCCGGCTACAACCGGCCCGCAGTGATAGATTGCACCCCCGTCGAGCAGCGGCTTAATCGTGTCGTAGACCTCCTGGTCATCCCCGGCAGGCTCCCGGGTCTTGCGAATAAAGGTGTCGATCATCCACTTGTGGACCGCGTCCCTGCCGGTCAGCATAATACCGGACAAGGCAATCGTGTCTCCCACATTTAAGGAACGGACATCATCATCCGAAAGAGGCATTGTTAACTTTTGCATGGTTCCCTCCACTATGAAAACACCGGGCCATTATCCGAGACCACCATCCGGCGGCGCCGACAGGCCCAGCACATATAGGATACGGTAACAAAAAAGCTGGCGGGGTGACGGTGCAGCGAAGCAATCTTTACACCCAGCACCGTTGTCTTTCCTCCAAACCCCATCGGACCGATCGATAGGCGATTGGCATCCTTGAAAATCCGTTCTTCCAGTTCAGCCAGTTCAGGAACCGGATTGGTATCATCGAGTTTCCGGAGCAATACTTCTTTCGATCCCAGGTAGCCGGAGGAGCGGTCTGCACCGATAGCAATGCCGAGGACGCCTGGTGCACAGCCCTTCCCCTGCGCCTTGAATACTGCATCGAGTGCCACACGGTACACACCTTCAAGGTCCCGCCCCGCTTTTAAGGCAGCATATGGCATGGAATACTGCGTGCCGACATTCTCCGAGCCTCCGCCTTTCAACATCAGGTCTACAACCAGGTCTTTTGAATCATGTTCCTCGAAATGCATGGTGGGGAGAAAAGCGCCGCCGAGGTTATTGCCGGTATTTTTTCCAGTCACGGAATCCACTGCATTGGGCCGCAGGTAGGTACTCTTTGTTGCCTGCGCAACGGCATCCCTTATCTGCCCGGCGATCACCTTCGTGGACATTCCCACAGGGTGTTTGATAAAAAAGAGCGGTGTACCGGTATCCTGACAAATCGGTGTGGATTTTTCTCGAGCCATGGCCACATTCCTCAGAATTGTTTCCAATGCCCCGGCAGCAGCAGAGCCGGCCTTCTCTTCATCAAGCGCCGACTTTAATGCACCTTCAACATCCGGCGGTAGGTCCGTGGATGCAAAGCGCACCAGTTCCAGAAACGAAACGGTCAGATCCTCCATTGCAGCCTCCTGTTTCATATTGTGATATACTGTCTCATTTTATCACCTGTCGGTGGAAGAAAGCAAAGCGGAGAAGCATGTTTTTGTCTGAAATAAGTAACAGATTCACAGTATTCTGCATCTAATGATATGATTTAAGACAGTTAAAGACCAGTTCTGTTCCCGTGACTGATATCTATCTTCATACAGATGCGCCAGAAGTTATCAAGTATCCAAGCCGGAAAAATGACACAGCAGGAATGACGGATGACATCATTTTTACAATTCATATTTCTCCTTGCCGTACTCATCTTCGCTGCAAAAACCGGCGGATATATCAGCCAGCGTCTGGGCCAGCCATCCGTTCTCGGGGAACTGCTGGCAGGGCTGCTCCTGGGTCCCACATTCCTGAACCTTTATGGGCTGCCCTTCCTCACTGACAGCCACCTTCACGAAGCGATCACACATCTCGCCGAGATTGGCGTCCTGCTGTTGTTATTCATAGCCGGTATGGAACTGCATCTTTCCGACCTGGTAAAGGCAGGCAAGATTGCCAGCTACGTGGGTATCAGCGGTGTGCTGGCGCCTGTAGGGCTTGGTTTTATCGCCGCCAGGATCACCGGCACTGATGTCCAGACTGCCCTTTTCCTGGGCTTAATGCTGGCGGCGACCAGCGTCAGCATCTCTGCTCAAACCCTGATGGAAATGAACAAGCTGCAGACAAAGGTAGGTATTGTCCTGCTGGGAGGAGCAGTCATCGATGACATTCTGGTTCTGCTAGGGCTGTCAATCTTCGGAGCGCTGGTGCTGGAAGGTGGAGCAGGGTTCAGCGGGGTGGCCTGGATCCTGGTGCGCATGCTGCTCTACATCCTCGTTGGCGCTGCCCTGGGTACGGTACTGGTTCCGCGACTGCTGCAGCGGGTAAGCCGGCTGCCAATCAGCGAGGGGCTGGTGGCAACCGGCCTGGTGATTGCATTCCTGTATGCATGGGCCGCCGAGGTCCTTGGCGGCATGGCTGCGATAACCGGTTCCTTCCTCGCCGGCATCCTGATCAGCCGGAGTTCACTGCGAGAACGAGTCCAGCGGGGCATTTCCGCTGCTGCCTACGGTTTTTTTGTTCCTATCTTTTTCAGCAACGTTGGCCTGCAAGCAGAGTTTTCTTCCTTCGGCAAGGATGGCCTGCTCCTGATGGCAGGGCTGTCTGCAATCGCGATTGTCAGCAAACTGCTTGGGGGCGGTATTGGCGCGCTAGCAGGCGGCATGAAAATGCATGAAGCAGCAAAGGTTGGTGTAGGAATGATGGCGCGTGGTGAAGTGATCCTGATTGCCGCCACCATAGGAATTGATGCCGGATTGATTGGAAATGAATTGTTTTCATCTGTTGTGGGTGTGGTTCTGATCACAACACTGCTGACACCACCCATCCTGCGGGTGCTCTACAGGGAAAAAACGGAACCTGCCTGACCTGTGAGAATAGGAGAGAACGATGCAGTACATGGTAATGCTGATCATCAATGATCCTGATAACTGTCCCTGTATCATCGATGCATGGGATGAAGCGGGCGCGCCTGGAATCACCGTCCTTGAAAGTGTGGGAACTTCGAAAGATAAACAGGGCATCCGGGATAATATCCCCCTGCTTCCCAGCATTCGGGACCTGATGCAGTCTACGGAACACCACCACCGCACACTTTTTTCAGTTGTCGAAGGTGAAGAACTGGTAGATCAGCTTATAGACGCGACATGTGATTTGATTGGCAATCTTGAGGAACTGGAGAACGGGTTCCTGTTCGTTGTGCCGGTTTATAAATCTGTCGGATTAAGTACTACTTCGTGCACACCGACGGTATCAACAGATTCGCCGCTTGAGAAATAACCCGCCTGTGGAATACCACAAGAGCCTGACAAAATTACGCGGCTTATCCATTCTGTATTTCTGGAGCCTGTTGTTCCAGGTCGGAAGGATCGATTCGCGCAATCAGGAAGGGGATTCGAACTCTCGTTATCAATTTATCCGTAATATCCTCAAGAAGAATATTCAGCAGGCGGCTTTCCGCACGGATATGTGCACCAACCACCACCATGCCGTAGTCGCATTCTTTCAATTCAGCCAGAATCTCTTCCAGCACAAGCCCGTGGCGCAGCACAGGAACGATCTCCGTATCAAGCCCGGCATCTTCCAGCCACCGCATGCCCCGTTTCAGGTGAATGCCTTCACGTGTATCATGTTCAATTGCATCTTGAGCGCCGATCTCCAGTTCCTCACTGGGATGCGCCACATCCAGTGTGACCTGTGACATGACATGCAGGATGCGAACTTCAGCCGAGGTGTATCTCAGCCAGTTTGCCGCGTTTCGAATCGTAGCTTCAGAATACACTTCCCCGCCGGAACAAAGCAGGATCCTGTCCAGGCTTTCAGGCGCAGGATCAGCAAGCAGCAGCGTATTCCCGATTTCATTTGCCAGTTTTGAACTCATCTGGCCAAAACGGAAGGCAGTCCCCTTCTTGCGCCTGCGCAAATCCACAACCAGGTCATATTCCCGTTCGTGGACCAGGCCCAGCAGTGCTTCTTCACCCTCTGCCTTCTCGGAAAGCATATTACAACTGTATCCCTTCCGTTCCAGCGTTTGCTGTAAGCCGGAAATATCGGAACGTTTTCCTTTTCGCAAACGCGCCTCAACTCCGGCTTCAAGAACATAGTATCTTGTGCTTTCCGGAAATTGAAACTCCGAAAGTATCCTTGCGTTCTTTTCCGCAGTACGGCTTCCATCTGAAATAAGAAGTATTTCCATAGACATCCTCTAGAAAAACAACATCACAAACGGGACCAGCATCATGGCAAGAATGTAGACTGCCAGCGCTTTTTGGCTCCCATTTAATATACCAACTACGCTTGAAAGCGATCGAACATATGGGCGGTACAGGAGAAGAAGAATCAGCAGCGATACCAGGGCCACACTCAGCATCTGGACGAGGATGACTGAGAGTGCGATCGGGTTTTCGAGCAGGGCAGCGGCCAGCAATGTATCAACCAGCGTTGTAATATTGGCACCCATTACATAGGGAATTATATTCTCCTGCCGGATGTAGCCTCGGGCAGAAAGAGGGACGAGCAGGCTCAGCGATAAAGAAACCGACATCGCGAATGTTGTTACAATCGCACCAAGCATAAAACTTGCCAGCGGCCGGTACAGAAGACGATTCACCCGGCCGAAAGCTGATTCATCCAGATTCAGGTCGGGCATACCGCGATCGAACAGAGCGAAACTGCCCAGTACGATAAAGAACCCTGCTGGAAACAGCCCCCACTCCGGCAGGACCGATTCAAGATATACAGCAGCTGGCGAAACAAGCCTCTCCAGCCAAGATACCATTACAAACCCCTCCTCCATTCGCAGCGAAAGCAGCCAGTCCCATTGGAACAACAATGCAGAGAAGAGAATAGCAGGCAGGTAGATGCTCTGTGCAACAAGAAGTGACAAAAGACCCGCGCTCAGACTTCGATCACGTTGATGACCGCGGAGCATATATATAAACCCCATCAACAAAACCACAAAAGCTGCGCCCAGCCTTGAGCCAGTGATCATTGCCAGGCTTTCCAACGGATTCAGTCCTCCGCCGTCGAGCAGCGCCAGCGAAGTCGCTGCCACAGGCGAACCTGAAAGCGCCAGGTTTGCAAAAAGCCAGCCAAATCCAAGTGCACTTACGGGTGAATTGATCGACAGGGTACCACGAAGGAGTGGAACCAGGGTAGTGGTACCATCCTTGATCAGAATAAGGCCGAGCATGAACGTAAGAAGGCTGACAGGGATCAGCAGCAATCTTACACGATCCCGAACTATACGTTTTTCTGATGCTTCAATCAGAATTGGAGGTTGAAATCCCAAAGGGTCCTTCCACCAGACTGAGGCCCAGGTCAGATCTGTGTTTGTTTTGCTCTACGTTGACCGAGCAGGGCACAAGAAAAGCCGGAACAGATTCCCGTAAAAGAATCCGTACGTGAAAACAGCTAATATGTTACACTGTCTGCGCTATGGATGTAAAGAGCTGTCAGACCCTCGAACTTCCAAAGATTCTGGCGCAGCTGCAGGAGCGCTGTGCGTTTTCTGCATCCCGCGAACTCGCTGCCGGATTGCAGCCGACGCCGGAGCCTGCCGACGCCCTGAAGCGGCAGAAGGAAACCACTGAGGCGCGCCTGCTGCTCAGCCTGCATCCCTCCACCACAATCGGAGGGGCGCGGAATGTGCGGGAAGAAGTCAAAGCATCGACACGGGGTGTTGTACTGGAACCAGAACAATGCCTTGATATCAAAAATACACTGATCGCCGCCCGCTCTCAACGCCGTTTTTTCGAAAAGGAAGGAGAACTATTCCCCATCCTGGCCGAGCTTGCCGGCAGTCTTCAGCCGCCGCCCGGGCTCATTGATCGAATTTCCCGGACAATGGACGACCGCGGCCAGATCCTTGATAACGCCTCACCAAAACTGCAGTCCATCCGCAGCGAAAGCAAAATTACCCATTCCAGGCTGGTCTCCAAACTTGACCGGCTTATTAATGATCCTGGAAAAACAAAACTACTGCAGGAAACGATCATTACCCAGCGTGATGGACGTTACGTCGTCCCGCTCAAGGCTGACTACAAGGGACGCATCAAAGGCATCATCCACGACCGCTCTGCCTCCGGCGCGACCCTGTTCATTGAACCAGCCAGCATTGTCGAGTTGAACAACCAGGCTCGCGAACTGGAACTTGCCGAGCGTGATGAAATCCGGCGGATCCTTACCGAACTGACAGAGGAGATAGGAAGCCACGCTGATGCCCTTTTCCAGCTGGTTGATACTTTGGCCAAACTCGATCTCGCTTTTGCCAAGGCCCACTTCGCAGAAGATCTTGATGCCAGTGAACCAATCCTCTATCCAAATACGGGTCCTGGCGCTTCGACAAAACCGGTATTCCGGTTAATCAGTGCCAGACACCCGCTTCTCGATCCGGAAACCGTCGTTCCTATCGATCTCACACTTGAAAAAAATGTGTACGCCCTTATTATCACCGGACCAAATACCGGCGGAAAAACTGTCACCCTGAAAACTGCGGGGCTGTTGGCCTTGATGGCACAATGCGGCCTTCACATTCCAGCCGTGTCAGGTTCGGAACTCTCGGTGTTTTCCTCCATTTATGCCGATATAGGCGACGAACAATCTATCGAGCAATCCCTGTCGACCTTCTCCGGACACATCGCCAACATCACCCGGATTCTCGAGCATGCCGATGAACATTCACTGGTACTGCTTGATGAGCTCGGAGCCGGTACAGATCCGCAGGAAGGTGCAGCTCTCGCTCAGGCTCTGCTGACGACATTCCTCGATCGAAAAAACCTGACGATGATTGCCACTCACTATCCGGAACTGAAAGGCTTTGCCCACACCACAGGCGGGGTACAGAACGCCAGCCTTGAATTCGATCTTGAAAGCCTGGAACCGACCTACAGGCTGCTGCTTGGTTTGCCCGGCCGGTCCAACGCGCTGGCCATTGCTGAGCGACTGGGCCTCGATTCGTCCGTAGTGAACCATGCTCGCTCGATGCTTAACCCCGGTGAGCTGCAGACCGACGGCCTGCTGGATGAAATCCTTCGTCATCGCGATGAAGCTGAGAATTCAAACCTGGCTGCCCGTGATGCCCGGACTGAAGCCGAGAAAATCCAGCAGGAACTCGAAGCCCGCCTGGACGCTATAGATGCTGAACGCGAAGCCATCCTCGAAGCCGCCCGTGTTGAATCGCAGAAGAGGGTGGAAGCGCTGCAGGAAGAAATAGCCGCTCTGCGCAAGGAACTCTCCCATGCACGTGAACCGCTTGAGGCTGTCAAGGAACTGCAAAAAAACGCGGAAAAGCTGGAGAAACAGGTCAGCACTCCGGACAGGAAAAAATCCAAAATCAAAAAAAGACAGCGTCCGTTAAAAGTGGGAGACCGCGTTCATATTCAATCCATCGACACAAGCGGCACAATCTCCAGCCTGAACGGCGACCATGCTGAAATCCAGATCGGCCAGCTTCGTG
>Ga0272441_10009240_pt1 | contig 15301 bp, 5 predicted proteins | sample SSMProp6N_FD_193582 | JGI IMG/M metagenome (GOLD analysis project Ga0272441, IMG submission 193582) | Marine sediment archaeal communities from Little Sippewissett salt marsh, Falmouth, MA, United States - SSM-Prop-6N | ecosystem: Environmental > Aquatic > Marine > Wetlands > Sediment ... | reverse complement strand
TGGGGCCTGAGGGGAGCTTGGTGGGGCCGAGGAGCTTCGTGCCGCGCCCACGCCCTGCCGATGCCCACACGCTCTGCACGCGGGTGTCGTGGTCGCAGTCCCACCACGAGAAGCCGAGCTGATAGGTTTTCCTCGGGTTCAGGCCGGTTGCCTCGAAGAGCACCTGGCTGGTGGTGAAGAAGATCGTGGCGTAGCGGACGTCGGAGCCGCTCCAGCTATAGGCTCCGCCTTCGATGAGCTTGAGGGTGGGCTTGCCCTTGGCTCCCGCAACGCTGTCGGGGCCGCAGTTGAGGTAGGCAGCCACGGTGTAGCCCTTGGGGGCGCGCTTCGCGACGTCGGCCTTCATTTCGTCGCTGCGCTTCTTGTCGTAGGCGGGCACGTTCCCCGCTCCGCGCGGGCGCGGGGGCTTGAGAGCCTCGGCAAGGAGGGCTTCGGCCTGCTTGACGACCGTCTTGTCCTTCGATTTCTCGAGGAGGGTCTTCATCGCCTTCTGGACGGCCTTTCGGTCGGAGCCCAGGAGGGTCTTGCCGACGCCGAGCATGGCGAGGGCGGCTTCGGCGTGGACGGGCTGGTCGTCGAGGAAGGCGGCGGCCACGTCGAGCGCGGCGGGGTCCGCCACGTCGGCCAGCGAGGCGAGGAGCATCTTCCTGGCCTCGACCGTGGTGGCGATCTGTCGGACGGACTCGAGCATGCGGAGGCGCTGCGCGCGGTCGGTCGTCTCGCCCGCCAGCCGCAGGTAGCCCCGCAGCGCGAGCACGCGGTGCACGGTGCTTTTCGAGGTGCGCGCGAGGGTGAGCAGGTCGGGTGCGGCGGCGAGGTCGGACCAGCCGGCCAGGACGCGGACGGCGGCATCCTGGGACGGCTTGTCGTCGGAGGCGATCTGCGCTCGGACGGCATCGAGCGCCTTGGGTCCGCCGCAGCTTCCGAGGGCGCGCAGCAGAGCGGGCCGTGGCGGTGCGGGAGCGGTCTTGAGCGCCGCGAGGAGGGGATCGACGCGCGGGTCCAGGCTGGCGATTCGCGTGCCGACGGCGATGAGTGCCCTTTCGGCGCCGCGGGCATCGGCGGGGGCCTTCGCGGCGAGGAGGAGGCCGATGAGGGGCTTGTAGGCGGCGGCGTTGCCCGTGGCCGCGAGGGCGGAGAAGGCGGCGGCGCGGATGCCGTCGTCGGGGTCGGCGGCGGCCTTGAGGAGCAGGGGGGTGGCGGCGGCGCAGCGCCGGGCCTCGAGGGCTCGGATCAGCTCCACTCGCACGGAGGGCTCGCCGGCAGCAGCGGCGCTGATGATCCGCTCGTCGGTGCCCGTGGCGGAGAGCGCGCCGAGGGTGTTGCGCGCTGCTGCCTGCACGGCGCCGCCCTGCCCTGCGGCGATGGCCGCCAGGCGGGGCACCATCGAGGCGTCGCCCAGTGTGGCGAGGGCGTTGAGGGCGGCCACGCGCACCTGCTCGTCCTTGCCGTCGAGGAGCTTTGCCACCGGGGCTGCTGCGGAGCGGTCGCCGCGCTCGGCCAGCACGCCGAGCAGGCGGACCTGCCCCGGGGCGTCGAGGCCGGCGAGGCGGGCCAGGAGGCTTCGCGTCATCTCGGCCCCCGGCACCTCCTCGGTGAGACGGAGAGCGGCGGCCTGGACGGCGGGATCCTCGTCCCCGAGGGCCTGGAGGACGAGCGGCGTGGCCTTGGCTGCATCCACGCGCGCCAGCCCTGAGAGGCCGGCGAGCCGGCACCAGACGGGGCGGCGGGAGGTCCAGACTCGCTGGTAGAGTGCGGCAGCCGCTGCGGCGTTTCCTGCATCCGCGAGGTTCGCGGCGCAGCGGAGCTCGGCATCGTTCCAGGCGGCCAGGAGTGCCTTGGGCGGTTCGGTGGCGGCGAGGGCCGTTGCTGCGGCGGTCGTGCCGATCTTGCCGAGGGCCTCGGCGGCGGCAGCGGCGGCGGCCTGGTCGGACCCGCGCAGCAGCGTGGCGAGGGGCGGGACGGAGGCGGCGTCGCGTCGGATGCCCAGGGAGTTGATGGCGCCGATGCGCTGGGCGCCCTTCAGGCGTGCCAGGGCAGTGCGGAGCGCCTGGAGCGAGGCATCGCCGGGAATGCCTTCGAGGGTTCGGCGCCCCATTTCGGCGGTCTTCGGGTCGTCGAGCAGCTTGGCGACGGCGGGCACGTGGGCCTCGCTGGCGACGAGCAGAAGCTGCTTGCAGATGAAGACCTTCGCCGTGTGGGTGGTCTTGGCGTCGGCCAGGAGAGCGACCATGCGGTCGGCCACGCGGCGGCGGCTCGCCGCGTCCTTCGTGGCGTGCGCCACGGCGCTCTCGAGGAAGGTGAGGGTCTTTCGCGGCTGGCCGTGCTCGTAGGTCTTGAGCACGGCGAGGGCATCGTCGAACGCCTTGGCGTCGTCGGGCGGTGCGGCGCCGCGGGCGGCTGCGAGGCCAAGCAGGGCGACGGCCAGCGTGAGTCGGAACAGAGGCTTCATCGTGCGAATCTCCCAAGCTCGGGTCACAGGGTCCAGGGGCTGCGCATAGGGCGGCGGAGGAAGCGGTTGGCCCCGTCGTCGTCGACGAAGCGTTCGGTCTTCCAATCCCAGGTGAGCTTGCGGCCCACGCGGGTCGCGATGTCGGAGATGATGGTGAGCACGGTGGCGCGGTGGCCTGCCTCGACGGGAGCCACGGGGTCGCGCCGCGTGCGGATACACTCGATGAAGTTGCCGTGGTGGCCGCCTCGGGAGACGTAGAGGTGCTCGTCGTCGGGCTTGAGGCGGAGCTTGAGGAGCGAGGGTGGGTCCGCCTTGATGCCGCCTCGGTTCACGTGCACCCAGCCCTTATCGCCGATGAAGCGGCAGCCCTGGGGGTTCTTCCCGTTGTGGGTGAAGTTGAGCACGACGCCCTGCGGCGCGGTGAGATTGACGTCCCAGGCGGTGGAGGCGGTGCCGATGCCGTCGGCGGGGATGTTGGCGGTGCCCTCGATGTCGAGGGTGCTGTCCACGAGGCTGGGCGCGCCCCACTGCGCGATGTCGATGTGGTGGACGCCCCAGGAGCCGATCCAGCCGATGCAGTAGTCGTACATGAAGTACCAGTTGTAGGAGCACTTCACGTTGTTGTAGGGGGAGTACGGGGCGGGGCCGAGCCACATCTCGTAGTCGAGGCCGGGGGGCACGGGGCTGGGCGGCACGTTGGCGAGGCCCCGTCCGCCCGGCACGCCGACCTGGACGCGCTTGAGCGTGCCGAGGTAGCCGTTGCGGGCCAGCTCGCAGGCGAAGCGGAAGTTGCTGCTCGAGCGCTGCTGGGTGCCTAGCTGGAAGATGCGCCCGTGGCGGCGGACCGCTTGGACCACGGCCGTGCCCTCGTAGTGGGTGAGGGTCATGGCCTTCTCGCAGTAGACGTCGCGGCCCGTCTTCACCGACCACACGGTGTGGAGGGCGTGCCAGAACTCGGGCGACGCGATGACCACGGCGTCCACGTCGTCGCGGGCCAGGAGGTCGCGGAAGTCGGCGTAGGCGCCGCATCCCTTGTAGGTGCCGGCGTCGATCTCGGCGGCGTAGCGTGCTTCGACGCGCTTCTTCGCGGCCTCGCGCTTTTTCTCGAAGGGGTCACACACGGCGACCACCTGGGTCTGCGAGTTGCTGGAGAAGGCGCCCACGTGGCCGCTGCCGCGTCCGCCGACGCCGATGGCGCCGACGCCGATGCGGTCGTTGGCGGGTGCGCGGCCGTTGGCGCCCAGCGCCGATGCCGGCACCACATAGGGCGCCGCCAGCGCGGCCGCTCCCGCCAGGAAGCCGCGGCGGCTCACCCCCGTGCTGGTCTTCAGACGACTCGTCATATCTTCGCCCCCAACTTGTGGAACGTGCAGCGTCGGAGCGCTCCTCCACAGCAGGATACTCAGATTCCCACGCCAGTGCAATCGGTGTGGCACTTGACGCGGCCTTGCCGGCATGGTTTCCTGTGCCCCATGCTGCCACAGTATGACGAACAGGCCGAACGGTCAAGCCCGTCTCTCGGGGGGGAGACGTTGAGGAAAGGGAGCCCGATGAGATTTCCCAGGCGCCCGCTCGCGTGCATTCTGCTTCTTTCCGCCATCCTTGCTCCCCTGCGGTGGAGCGTGGCAGGTGGGGCGGCGGAGCCGATCCGTCTGTTGTGTGTCTTCTCGCGCGGCGGCGAGCGCGGCCAGAAGCTCGACGCCACCGTGGCCGAGCGGCTGGCGGCCAAGGGTTGCCTCGTCCGCTGCGTGAGCGACCGCGAGCCGCTGACGGCCGACTACCTGGCCCGCTTCCATACCGTGGTGCTCGCGGGCCTCTCGGATTACAACGGCGGCTCGTACTACGCGCCGAACGGCGTGGTGCTGCTCAACGTGGCCGCGAACGTGAAGCTCATCGAGGAGTTCGTGGCCGAGGGCGGCGGGCTGGTGTTCGTGCCCGTGATGAGCGAGGCGGGCAGTCAGGTGGCCGCCACCTACGCACAGGCCTTCGCCCCGTGGGGAATCGAGTTCGGCTGGGAAACCGTGCGCGACGACGCCAACGCCATCCCCGGCATGGCCGTCCACCGAGACAAGTCGGTCTACTTCTGGACGCGAGCCGTCGCGAAGTCGCCGCTGACTGAAGGCGTGCGGGCGCTCGCCTACCCGGGCATCTGCATGCGATGGGACGATGCCTACTCGACGTGCCCGCTCCTGCTCAAGGATCGGGCGTGGAAGCCGCTCGTGCGTGGGGAGAAGACCAGCCGCTGCGTGCGCCTGGGCGACGGCTACAAGTGGGTGGACGGCGATTCCGGCTCCGCACCCGTGCTCGCCGCCGCCCGCCAGGCAGGGAAGGGACGCGTGGCCGCCGTGGGCATCGGGGGCTACTACCTGCTCAGCTACGCCTTCGACCCCAAGCGTACGAACGTGGGCGAGAACACCACCGGCCCGCTCAACGGCATTCCCTACGAGCGCGGCGACGGGACGACGCCGAGCGACTGGGGCGTGCTCCTGGGCAACCTGCTGCGCTGGGCCGCCGAGCCGCGACGCGCCGCCGACCTCGGCCCGGTGCCCGATGCATGGCAGACCCGCCTCAAGCCCGTCCGCGTGCCCAGCGACCCCATCCCCGACTTCGCGGTGGTCGACTGGGAGACGCAGAAGCTCCCCGCCACCTGGACCCACCACTCGCCCAACGTCCACTACTGGCGCAACTCGCCCTTCTACGACGAGATCCCCGACCCCATGCTCACCCGCCCGCAGGAGCACAACCGCCTGCTCATCGGGCCGAGGACCCGCTACTCGAGCGGCAGCGGCAGCATCCACTCCTGGGCGAAGGCCGCACAGGCCGCCGGCTACAGGGCCATCGTGTTCGCCGAGCGCTTCGAGCATCTCGACCGCAAGGACTGGCCGAAGATCATGGCGGAGTGCGCCCGCCGCTCGAGCCCCGAGTTCGCCTGCCTCCAGGGGATGGACATCGCGGACAGCTACGGCAACCGGTTCCTGATCCTGGGCAACACGAACTTCCCGCCGCGCGGGATCCTCACCGCCGACGGCAAGGGGCTCCAGCAGACCTCGCGCCTGTCGCTCGGCTTCTCGGGCCACATCGCGGTGGTGCACCGCCTGGGCGGCAACGCGGGCCTGCCCACGGAGCTGTGCCGCCACTTCCAGGGCGTCTCGGTCTACACCTACGCGCCCGACGGCAAGGGCGGCTACGGGCTGGCGGACGACGCGCTGGCGGCCTACCAGTGGCAGCTCAGCAACGCCAGCAACCCCGTGCCCATCGTCGTGCACGAGCTGACCGCGCCGAAGCAGATCGAGCAGGCCGCGGCCGCGGGCTTCCAGCAGATCGTGCCCTCGCAGGACGCACTGGACGCCATCCGCTACTTCCGCTACGGCCTCGCCCACTACTTCGAGAACCCGCAGCGCTACTACATCACCGAAGGCCCCCTGATCGACCAACTCGCCATCTTCAACAAGGACGTGGGGAGCGCGGCCTGCAACCGCGACCACTTCCGCGCCATCGTGGGCGCCCGCTCGCCCGACGCCGTCGTCCGTGAGGCGGTGCTCACCGACCGCGGGAAGGTCGTGCGACGCTGGACGCCAAGCCGGCCGAGCTTCGCCGAGACGGTGGACGGCGACCACGGCAGCCAGCGCCACTACATGCTCGTGGTGACCGACAGCAAGGGGCGGCGGGCCATCTCGCCCCATCTGCGCACCGTGCCCAGGGGCTACTTCTCCCGCTGCGCCGACCGCCAGAACTGGTTTGGCGCCGCCGGCAGCTACACCGGCATCTGGCCCAGCGGACGCCACCGCATCTGGTACATCCGCCCCAGCTTCCCCACGCCCGCCGAGACGGAGGCCTTCCGCGGTGAGAACCCCATGGCCACCAAGCTCGAGCTTCCCTTCGCCAGCAACCCCATGAACTTCACCGACCTGGTGATCGACTCCCGCTACATCCGCGCGATCACCTATGGCATGGACGCCTGGCGGATCGAGAACGTCGAGCCCTCCCGCACCTACGAAGCCTGGGCGCGCGTGAGCAAGTGGCACGACATCGTGACCGGCCTGGGGAGCCCGAAGGGGATGAACCCCGACCCGATGGCTTTCCTGACCGGCGTGGAGACGAAGCTCCGCTCGCGAGTCGCCGTGAAGCCCGAGACTGCGGTGTTCCCCGGGATCAACCGCGTGGCGCCCAAGACGCCGTATGTGTTCACGCGCGGTGGGCAGAGCGTGAAGGGAACGCTGGACGGCAAGGCGGACACGATCCTCGCTCTGCCGGCCGGCGCCTTGCTGGGCAACTTCCTGCTGCTCGAGCCGCTGGCGGTCACGGGCAAGGGGGCCATGGGTTGGCGGGCCGAGCCGGGCAAGGAGATCCCCGCTGGCACCGAATGGCACGCGGCCTACATGTACATCCCCGAGGACTGGCGGGCTTCGCTGGGCGCCGAAGGCGCGACGCCCTGGTCGATGAAGCTCGCCCAGGGCAAGCTGGGCGGCGTGCTCGGCACGGTGAAGCTCCAGGCCGAGGGCTACGGCGTGGCAGGCACGCTGAAGGCGGGCGGCGCGGCGAAGATGCTCCCCATCGAGGTCGCGGGCCTCCACGACCGATGGCCCGCCGCGCTGTGGACGCCCGACGGCAAGTCGTACTTCTTCTGGAGCGGGCTGAAGAAGGTGGAGCCGCTGCCGGGCACCACCTCCGGGCCGCCGTTCCTGGCGCACATCGGCGTGTTCGAGGGGCGAGGCTTCGCCGCCCTCGACAATACGCACGACGTGGCGTTCTACGTGGGGAACACGCTCGTGGCCTCGAACCGCTCCCTGGCGCTGGCCTTCACCCTGTGGACGCGGTCCGAGGCGGGCATCGAGGTCCACAACCCGACCGACAAGGCGATCACGGCTCGCATCCAGAGCGCCCGGGCCATTCCCGGCAAGCTCCCGGTGGATGCGCAGGTGACCGTTGCCGCGGGGAGCACGGTCCGCCTCTCGTTTCCAGTGAAGAAGTAGCCGGGCGGGCCTTGCGCTCGCCTACTGGCAACTGCGCGAGACGGCGAGCGAGGGGGCCGCCCCCGGCATGTCCATGCGGGGCGTCTTCTTGACCATTTCGGTGATGGGCTTGAAGGTGGCGAGCACCGCCTGGTAGTCGGGGTCCGTGGTGTCCTTGAAGACGGGCTTGCCACACTTGCCTGAGCCGCCTGCGTCGGTGGGCAGGGGTGCGAGGAGGAAGGCGTTGAGCTCGGGGCGGGTGACGCGCGTCCACTCGCGGCGTGGGATCTTGCCGCCCTTGTGGCACTCGGCGCAGCGGCGCTTCGCCACGTCGGCCAGCACTTTGTCCAGGGCTCGGGGGTAGAGCTGCCGGCATCCGCGCAGCTTCGGATGGGCCGTCTCGCTGGTGCCGTAGTAGGGCACGTTGAGGTCGATCCAGGCGAAGACGCGGCGTCGCTCCGTGTCGGAGAGCTTCACGCGCGGCTTGCCATCCTTGTCGGGGTGTCCCGAGAGGACGACCTCGGCGAGCCTGCTGCGCGGGGAGCCCCACGCCTTAGGCGTGATCTCCAGGATGTTCTGCTCGTGTCCGTTGTAGGTGGGGATCCAGTTCACGTAGGCGGTGCCCTGGCGCCCCTGGCGCTCGCGGGCGAGGACGTCGTAGGAGACGTTGAAGAAGTCCGTCTTGTCGCCGGTGAGGTCGAGGCCCTTCGGGTGGGCGGGGCTGTGGCACTTGACGCAGTGGCGGTCGAGGACGGGTTGGACGATGCGGGCGTAGTCGAAGCCGCCGGTGCCCCATTCGGGGGATTCGAGGTCGCGGGGGGGCTTCGAGTAGGCGATGGGCAGATGGGTGGCGGGGGCCTCGCGGCGTGGCTCGTGGCAACCGATGCATCCCTGGCGTTCGCCGGGCATCAGGTGGGTGAAGCTGCGCATGCGCTGCACCGCGCGCCCCTGGGCATCGAGGGCCATGAAGTAGATGGGCACGCCTGTGGGGACGCGGAAGCAGGCCGAGCCGTCGGGCTCGACGGGCACCTCGCCAATGACGTGTTTGCCGGCATAGGTGGCTCCGCACGAGATGACGGGGAACTGGAAGCCGAAGGCGCGTAGGCCGGGGTCGATGCGCACGGACTTCTGGAGTTCGCGCACCACGCGCAGCCGCTTGACTTCGCCGGGGGCCACGTGGGGCCGGAGGCCGTCGTAGACGTCCTGGAGATAGAGGGTGGCGAAGGGCTTGGGCTCGGGGGGGAGTCCCGAGGGGATGATGGGCTCTCGCGTGCGCGGCCGGACGGGTTTTGCCGCGAACCACTGCATGCCGTCGGGAGACGTGGGCCAGGCGATGCTCTGGCACGAGCCGTCGAAGGTGCGTGCGAGGAGCGGCCCGCGCATCGAGCAGAGGAAGCGCTCGCGGTCGAGGGGGAGGGGGCAGCTATACTGCTTCGTGCCCCCCGTGTTGCCGTTGCCGCGGTTCACTGCCGGCACGGGCACGTCGGGCGTGATGTTGAGGATCGATTCCTGGGCGTTCACGCCGTTGTAGCGGGTGATGATGCCGAGCGCGCCGCGCGTCGGGCCGTTGTGGCCCGTCATGGTGCACACGATGCGGTCGGTGCCGGGGATGGAGCGTGCCTCCATGAAGGTGCCGGGCGAGAGCACTCGGTTGCCGTAGTAGATGGAGAGTCCGGTTCCGTCGGGGTTGATGGTCCAGAGGCTCTGGATGGGGATCGCCGGCTTGTCCACATACTCCCAGCGCGAGTAGATGATGCGTCCGTCGTCGAGCACGGCGGGCGTGAAGTCGTTCAGGTAGTTGGCCGAGAGCATCTGGACGTTCGAGCCGTCGGCGTCCATGCGGTGCACGACGCCGACGGGGGCGTGCCAGCAGTAGGCGAACTGGGCGGAGCGCGTGCTCAGGAAGGCGATGCCGCCGTCGGGGAGCCAGCAGGGATTGTAGTCGTGCCACACGCCGTCGGTGAGCTGGCGAAGCTCCGTGCCGTCGGTCCGCACGGTCCACAGGTGGTAGCCCTCGTCCTGCTTGCGCCGCCAACTGAAGAGGGCGGTCTTGCCATCGTAGGAGAGCTCGCAGTCGAGGATCTGTCCCGTGGGGGATTCGACGAGGAGCTTGGGCTCGGCCCCGGGGTTCGCGAGCGAGAGGACGTAGAGGCCGCCGCCGGCGCGGAAGCCCTCGTAGTGGTAGGTGTAGACGTGGGAGGCGTGGATCTCGTGGCGGCGCACGGCCACGACCTTGTCGACGTCGAAGAGGAGCACCTCGCGCTGGAGTGTGCGGAGCCTGTCCTGGACGTCCTCGGCCTCCGCGTCGTCGGGCTCTTCGCCGAGGCCCTCGGTCACGGCGTCGTCGGCCTGTTTGGCCTTGGCCTCCTTCTCGAGCGCGGCGAGGCGGGCGAGATGGTTTGCGGCCTTCGCGTAAGCGGCGCCGTGGAGTTCGGAGAGCCTGGCGATGAGGGCTCGGAGATTGTCGCAGCTCACTTCCCCGCTGGCCTGCATGACGGCGCCGGACATGCCGGCCTTCTTGCAGAGGGCTGCCACGTCCTTCTTTGTCAGGCGCCTGCTGAACACCTGGATCTCGAGGGCCCCAGGGTTGAGACCGCCGTAGGAGTTGAGGAACTTGAACGTGAGCTTGCGGACCTTCGTCTTCGGGATCTTCACGCTCTGCGGCCCATGCTTCATGCGGAAGCGGCCCTTGGCAGCGGGCTTCGCCGCGCCGTCGAGGATGAGCTCGTAGTCCTTCCAGCACTCGTTGATGAACCAGGCGGTGCGGCCCCAGTAGACGATCTCCGCCACCTCCACGGGCGCAGGCCATTCGAGTGTGAAGTCCGCCTGGTCGCCCGACTTGGCTTTGAGCACGCACCAGGCCGCCTTCAGGTCGGCCGCGCTGCTGCCGGCAGCGGGGATCTTCCCGTCGCAGGCGAACTTCGCCAGGTAGCTCTGGTTGTGTTCGGAGGTGGCGGATGCGGTGGCCTTGCGCGCCAGGTTCTCCGGCGGTCGCGCCAGGGCGACGGTCGCCAGGGCAAGACCAAGACCCAGCGCCACGCCCATCGTGCGGACCCGTCTCGCGGAGCCGAGTGGCATTCCTGCTCTCCCGATGAAGACGATGTGCGGCTCGATGTCTCCTTCCATCTATACCGCCTGGCGGGGCGTATGTCAACGTCGCACTGCGGGGCGCTGGTTGCCGGCGCGGGGGACGGTGACTATAATACGGCACCAACTTCGGCGACGCGCGGCCGGCCCAGCCCACAAGGAGGCAACGAGCGAATGGACGCCAGCCAGTTCCGCGATGTGGATCCCGGGCATCGAGTGCTGATGGGGCCGGGGCCGAGCGACGTGCCGGCACGCGTGCTCCAGGCCATGAGCGCCCCCTGCATCGGGCATCTCGACCCGACGTTCCTCACGATCATGGATGAGACGCAGGAGCTGCTCCGCTACGTGCTCCAGACCCAGAACGCCCTCACCATCCCGGTCTCGGGCACCGGCAGCGCGGGGATGGAGACGTGCTTCGTGAACCTCGTGGAGCCCGGCGACGAGGTGGTCGTGTGCGTCAACGGGGTGTTCGGCACGCGGATGTGCGACATCGTGGGCCGCCTGGGCGCCACGGCCATTACGGTGGAGGCGGAGTGGGGCAGGGCGATCGACCCGCAGGACGTCCGCGAGGCTGTCGCCGGCCGCAGCCCCAAGGTCGTGGCCGTCGTCCACGCCGAGACGTCCACGGGCGTGTGCACGCCGCTCGAGGACATTGGGGCCATCGCCCACGAGGCCGGCGCGCTGTTCCTGGTCGACGCCGTGACCTCGCTGGGCGGCATCGAGGTGGCGGTGGATCGCGTGGGCATCGACGCGGTGTACAGCGGCACGCAGAAGTGCCTCTCGTGCCCGCCGGGCCTGGCGCCCATCTCGCTGAGCGAGGCGGCCCTGGCCGCGCTCGAGGCGCGCAAGAGCCCCGTGGTGAGCTGGTACCTCGATATGACCCTGGTGCGGAACTACTGGGGCGCCGCCCGCAAGTACCACCACACCGCTCCCATCAACATGATCTACGCGCTCCGCGAGGCGCTCCGCATCATTGCCGAGGAGGGCATCGAGGCACGGTGGGCTCGCCACGACCTGAACCACAGGGCGCTCGTGGCCGGCCTGGAGGCCATGGGCCTCAACATGCTCGTGCCCGAGGCCGAGCGGCTCCCCATGCTCAACGCCGTGTGCATCCCCGACGGGGCGGACGACAAGGCCGCGCGCAAGGCATTGCTCGAGGACTACGGCCTCGAGCTCGGCGGAGGGCTCGGCCCGCTGGCTGGGAAGGTCTGGCGCATCGGCCTCATGGGCGCCTCGTCGTGCCGGAGAAACGTGTGCCTGTGTCTCGCCGCGCTCGAGACGGTGCTCCGTGCCCAGGGCGCCGACGTGCGGCCCGGCGCGCTGGATGCCGCCGCAGCAGTCTACGAGGCCTGATGATCCATCGCGACCTCACGCGCGAGCTGAGCGACATCGTCGGCCGCGACCACGTGTGCGACGGCGCGACGGACGCGGAGGTCTATTCCTACGACGGCTCCCTGGCGACCGGCGCTCCCGACGCCGTGGTCTTCCCCGCAAGCACGGAGGAGACGGCCGGCGTGGTCCGCGCCGCCGTGCGTGCCGGTGTTCCCTGCATTCCGCGCGGCTTCGGCACCAACCTATCGGGCGGGAGCGTGGCCCCGAGCGGCGGCATTGTGGTGTGCCTCTCGCGGATGAACCGCATCGTGGCCATCGACACCGCCCGCCGCTGGGCCTCCGTGGAGCCGGGGGTGACGAATCTGGAGCTCCAGGAGGCGCTCGCGCCCCTCGGCTTCTACTTCGCCCCCGACCCCGCCAGCCAGAAGGTGTCCACCCTGGGCGGCAACATCGGGGAGAACTCCGGCGGCCCCCACTGCCTCCGCTACGGCGTCACCACCAACCACGTGCTCGGCATGCAGGCTGTGCTGCCCACGGGCGAGACCGTGCGGCTCGGCGGGCCGGCACTCGATCCGCCGGGCTACGACCTGCGCGGCCTCCTCATCGGCAGCGAGGGCACCCTGGGCATCGCCACGCGCATCGACGTGCGCATCCTGCCCCTGCCCGAGTGCGTCGCCACCTTCCTGGCCATCTACGACGACGTGGCGGCGGCGGCCCGATCCGTCTCGGGCATCATCGCACGCGGCATCGTGCCCGCCACGCTCGAGATGATGGACGCCCTGGTGATGCGGGCGGTCGAGGAGAGCTTCCCGTGCGGCTATCCCCACGACGCGGCGGCGGTGCTCATCATCGAGGTCGAAGGCCCCGCCGCAGGGCTCGACGCCCAGGCCGCCAGCATCCGTGACGTGTGTGAGGCGAACGGCTGCCGCAGCATCCGCCGGGCGCGCGACGCCGCCGAGCGCGATCAGCTCTGGGCGGGCCGACGCGGCGCCTTCGGAGCCATCGCACGCATCGCACCGAACTTCCTCGTGGCCGACTGCACCGTGCCGCGCACCCGCCTGCCCGAGGCGCTCGAACGCGTGGCCGCCATCGGCAAAGCCCACGGCTTCAAGCACGGCAACGTGTTCCACGCCGGCGACGGCAATCTCCACCCCCTGCTTTTCTTCGACGCGCGCGACGCCGACCAGCTCAGGCGGGTGCACATCGCGGGCACGGAGATCATGCGGGCCTGTGTGGACCTCGGTGGCACCATCACCGGCGAGCACGGCGTGGGCGTCGAGAAGCTCGATGCCATGCGGATGGTCTTCTCCGAAGTCGACCTGCGCTTCCAGGCCGCGATCCGCACGGCCCTCGACCCGCACGGCCTGCTCAACCCGGGCAAGGCCGTCCCCATCTCGAATGAGGCGGAGACCCGCGACGAGCGGGCGCCCATCGAGCCAGGCGACGCCCCGACCCCCGCCGACGCCGACGAAGCCTGTGCCATCGTGTGCGGAGCCATCCACAAGGGGGTTGCGCTGCTGCCCCTGGGCGGCGGGCGCCGGGCGGACTTCGGGAACGCCTCGGATGCGCCCCTCGTGCCGCTGAGCAGCGCCCGCCTCGCGGGCGTCGTCGAGCACGACCTGGCGAACCAGGTGGTCACCTTCGGCTCCGGCACCCCGCTCGCCGCGGCCCAGGAGTTCCTGGCCGAGGACGCCCAGTGGCTGCCCCTGCGGCCGCCGCTGGCCGACGCCTGCACCCTCGGCGGCATCGTCGCCCTGGGCGCCTGCGGCCCCGAGCGGCTGGCCCACGGCGCGCCGCGCGACCGCCTGCTCGGCCTGAAGTTCGTGGCCGGGAACGGCCGCCTCGTCGCCGCGGGGGGACGCGTCGTCAAGAACGTCACGGGCTACGACGTGACGCGTCTCCTCACGGGCTCCGCGGGCACGCTGGGCTTCCTCACCAGCCTCACGTTCCGCGTGGCCTCTCGCCCTGAGGTCTGCCGCCTGGCGACGGCGCGGGGCTCCCTGGAGGGCTGCGCCGCCGCAGCCGCCGAGTTGCTGAGCTCGCGCCTGGAGCCCGTATTCGTCGCGGCTACCCGCGGCGCCGAGGGCTGGCAGATCGGCGTGGGCTTCGAGGGCTTCGCCCAGACCGTCGCCGCACAACTGACTGGGTGCTCCGCCGTTCTCGAGAAGGCGGGCCTGGACGAGGCCGCGGCGAGCGACTATCCGCTGCTCGAAGGCCCCCACGCCGGTGCTTGGCAGCAGATCCACCAGGCGCCGTTTGTCCTGCACGTCGGCCTGCCGCTCGATGCAACCGCCTCGTTCATCGGCGACGCCTCCGAGGCGCTCGATGGCGCCCCGCTCCTGCTCGACTTCGGCTGTGGCCGCATCTCCGCGGGCCTGGACGCCCTGAGCGCCGACCACTGGAGCCGCTTCTGCGGCCTGGCCGTCGCCGCCCACGGGCACGCCATGCTCGAGAAGGCGCCCGATGAGTTCAAACGCCAGCACGACGTCTTCGGCTCGCCGCGTCCCGGCTGGAAGATCGTGCATCGCCTCAAGAAGGCACTCGACCCCCACGGCGTCTTCGCGCCCGGCCGCCTCCCAGGGAGGAAGTAGCCGATGGCCGCCTTGCCCACGCACCTTGCAGGGAAGTGCTAGATACGATGGAACCGGGCGACCTCTACGAAGAACTCGTTCGCTGCAACCGCTGCGGCTTCTGCCAGGTGGCCTGCCCGATCTTCCGCTCGACGGGCCACGAGGCGGGCGTGGCACGCGGGCGCATCGCCCTGCTGCGAGCCCTCGTGGAGGGCAGGGTCGAGTGGTCGCGCGACCTCAAGGAGCCCCTCTTCGCCTGCCTCCTGTGCGGCGCCTGCACCACCAACTGCTTCCCCGCCGTGCCCACCGCCGACCTCATCACCCTCGCACGCTCGCAATATCTCGACCGCGTCGGCCGCAACCCTCTGCACCGCCTCCTGTTCCGCCGCCTGCTGCCCAACCCGCGCCGCTTGCGCCTGGCGGCGCGGGCCGCCGCCCTCGGCAAGCGCACCGGCCTCTCCAAGGTGGCCAAGGCTCTCGGTCTCCTGCGTTTCCTTGGCCGCGACTTCCCGAAGGCCGAGGCCATCGTCGAGCGCTTCCCGCGCCACGCACTCCGCGACCGCCTCCAGCCCGGCCACACCCTCGGCACCTACGCCCCCGGCAAAGGCCGCCGCATCGCCTACTTCGTGGGCTGCGGGATGGACATCATGTGCCCCGAGGCCGCGGTCGCATCCATCCGCGCCCTTACCGATGAGGGGCACAGCGTGACCGTGCTCGACAACTGCTGCTGCGGCCTGCCCGCCGAGACCTACGGCGACCGCGAGGCCGCCCAGGGCCTCGCCGAGAAGAACCTCCCGCTCCTGCTCTCCGACGACTTCGACCTCGTGGTGACCGACTGCTCGAGCTGCGCCGCCTTCCTCAAGAAGTATCCCACGCTCTTCCCCGCCGACGACCCGCGCCGGAACGAC
>Ga0272441_10009239_pt1 | contig 15303 bp, 12 predicted proteins | sample SSMProp6N_FD_193582 | JGI IMG/M metagenome (GOLD analysis project Ga0272441, IMG submission 193582) | Marine sediment archaeal communities from Little Sippewissett salt marsh, Falmouth, MA, United States - SSM-Prop-6N | ecosystem: Environmental > Aquatic > Marine > Wetlands > Sediment ... | reverse complement strand
CTCCGGGTGCTCGGTGAGATAACCCCGCATGCGCGCCAGGCCTTCGGACGTGGGCATCTGGTCGGGCGTAGCGGGAGCGATGACGTCAAGTATGGCATCGCGCAGAGCGCCGTCGTCGGTCTCGTTGATTAGCCTCTCGAGCTGGAGGAGCGCCGCGGCGCCGTTGGGCTCGACCGCTTGGGAGGAGCCGGACGCGGGCTCGACATCGCCGAGCGCAGCAAGAAATCGCGCGCTGCGCCTGCGGACGAGGATGTCGGTGACGAGGACGGCGGCTGCATCTACGGCAAGGACTACGCCGAGGGCTAGTGCCAGAAGCCTGAGTACGCCTCTGACGGTGGTGCGGCGGCGGCGGTTATTCTTGGTCAATCGCTCCTCAATTCGCGCAGCGGAAGGTGATGTCCCAGGGCCAGAAGTCGCCGCTGCTTCACACCGGCCGGTTCTAACGCGCCTCTCTCACGCCCTCTTCCCTAGACGGCGGACCCGCTGGCCGAGGGAGAGCCCGTACCTGCGCCACCGTCCGGCGACGAAGACATACTCGACCAGTGAGACTCCCGCCTCCGCGAAGCGATCACCCCAGTGTTCGAGGGACACCCGGTCCTGCCTCGAGGGTCGCAAAGCACCCGCCGGGTGATTGTGCCCCAAGAGAACACGGTCGTAGCCGTCCTCCGTACAGAGCCCCAGCGCCCGCTCGAGCGACAAGAAGGAGCTCACGCCTGATCGATCGGGCCCCTTGTTGAGCCAGAACTGCCTGATACGCCCTTCACGCGAGAATCCAAGGAATATCCACTCGTGCTTCTTGTACTTGAAGAACTGCCCCATCTATTGGAGGAAGTCCCACTCATCCTCATATGGCGATGCACGCAGCCGACCTGAACCCCTTGCAGCCTTCTTGAGTGCCCGCGCATCCGCGTGAATCTGCCTGCGTTTGCGCGCCATGGCCTGTCCACGCCGTACTCCGATGACGACGCTCGCGCCCAGCACAGCCAAGAACAACAAGAACCACATCGCCGCACCCTCAAGGCATCACGCGCGCACAAGCTGGTAGAGACCCGACCTCGCGGCTCCGGGACACACAGCGTGCCCCCTCATATCGCCGCCTAGTGAGGGCAGTCCCCCTCCGCAGCGCCCGGGGCCTCATCGGCGGACACGTCTTCGGCAGGCCTATCTTCGGGAATCAGCTCGGCCTCGATACCCATCTCGGGTATGGAAAGCCGGAGGATTCGCCCGTCCGGCGTTATCCACGCGATCTCATCCGCCACCTCGACCACGAAGGTGCGTACGCGCTCGCCCGCCCACTCAATAGTCTCCTCGCGCTCTATCACGGCCCGTGCGTTAAACGTCCGCAGCGCCATCGGCGCCAGCAGGTAGCACCGGAACGCGCGGCCGACCTCCAGGGGCTTGCCGACGAGCAGCAGGTTCAGCGAGCCGATGAAGTTGACCTCGATGACGTTCGGCACGCGCTGATAGCGCAGGCGGATGCGCTTCTTCGAGTCGGCGCCCTCGATGATGGCCGTGGCGCGCTGCTCCTCGAAGGTGACTGAGATGTCCTGGCGGCTCTCGCCGAGCGTGAGGGCTATCTCGTAGAAGAGCGGGAAGCCGCCCTCGTCAACGAGGCAGTACGCGTCGGCCTCCTTGAGGGCGGGTACTTCGCCCTCGACGGCCAGCAGGCGGGCGGCGGCCTCGGTATCAAGCTCGAGCGTGTGCTCCATGCGATAGACAGGGCCGCGTTTGCCCGGGAGTTTTTCCACCATGCGGTTGCGCTGGACGCCGACCTCCACGCCCCTGACCACATAGGCGTAGTCGCGGCTTTCGCCCACCGGCCAGACCTCCTCGATGGAGAGGCCTTCACAGAAGGCGATGCAGCACAGCGAGGTGCACAGCCCCGCGCAGAGGGCGAATCGCCGCAAAGGCTACGCCTCCTCGACGATGACCGCCGTGCCGTACGCGAGGAGCTCGGCCGCGCCCTGCATCACGGAGGCGGAGGAGAAACGCACGCCGACGACGGCGTTGGCGCCCATGCGGGACGCCTCGGCGGACATGCGGTCGAGAGCCTGCTCGCGGGACTCGGCCAGCATCTTCGTGTACTCGTGGACCTCGCCGCCAACCAAGTTGCGGAGGCTGGCCACGATGTCCTTGCCCACATGCCGCGCGCGGATCGTGTTGCCGCGCACAAGCCCGAGGCTCTTGACCACCCTGTAACCGGCAAGCTCATCGGTCGTGGCTATGATCATCGCAGTATCCTCGTGTATGGGTCGGTCTTGGCCTCGCGGCAGCGCTGCTTGGCCACCGACAGCAGCAGCGACAAGAGCCCAACGCCCATAAGGCCGACTATCCCCTTCGCCAGTGCCGGCACCTCCGGGTCGCATGCGAAGGCGACGACGCCGATGACGACGGCGGCGGCCGTACCGCCCACCACGCACACCCAGCCTATGTTCCGCCAAGCGCGGGTGGCGACGCAGGCCGGGTATTCGTCCCAGACGACCTGAGGCGGCTCCCTGAGGACCATTTGCCCCATCTCCTTTCGCAGCCGCAGGAGGGCCTGCATCTCGGCGGCGCAGGCCGCGCACGTGCCCATGTGTCCTTCGACGTCGGCGCGGGCCTCTTCGTCCAGCTCATCGTCGACGTACGCCGATATCAGCGGTCCGTAGTGATCACACGCCATAGCCTTTATCTTCCATAACCCCTCGCACGGCGGCCCGCGCGTGGTAAAGCCGGGACATCACCGTGCCGATGGGCACGCCGAGGCGCTCGGCCAGCTCTTTGTATGACAGGCCCTCGATCTCGCGCAGGACGAGTATCTCGCGCTTGGCCGGGGGTAGCGAATCTATCGCATCGGCCAAGGCGTGGGCCAGTTCCGACCTCTCGGCGGCCGCACTGGGGTCCGCCAGAGGGTCCGCAAGCTTCGCCTGCGGCAGGTCCCCAAGGCAGAGATGCCGGCGAACCCTCCGCTTGCGCAGATGCGAATAGCAGGTGTTCCGCAATATGCGGTAGAACCACGTGGAGAAGGCATACTCCTCGCGGAACGTCCGCAGCGCGCGGAACGCCTTTGCGAAGGCATCCTGCGAAGCATCGAGGGCGTCCTCGTGGCAGCCGCATATGGCCAGGGCCGCCCGGTACGCCCCCCTCATGTGCCGGCGGACGAGTTCGTCGAAGGCGGCGGTGTCGCCGGCCTTCGCACTGGCCGCCAGTGCGCGGTCATCCATTATAGCCTCGCCCATCGACTTACTTACGCGGGAGCCTACCCACGCATTCAAACGACCCGGCCAGTCTACAGGTGCAGGCGCGCCCCTGTCAAAGCGCGGGTGTATCGCTTTGTGGCACCGCCGAAGCGCCAAGACGGCGCCCGGCGCGGCGTCCTAGAGGGCCATCGGCGCAAGACGCTGTGCCGCACAGCCTTGCGGCCGCTTCGCCCCGAGCAGAGCACACCAGGGCTGACGGGAGCACACCCCGGGGAAGCAGACCCGCAGGCGCCAAGTCCCGGCTAACCCCGGCCCCGCCCCCTGCCGATAATAAGAAGGGGCACGCCGGGCGTCGTGCGGCGCCCGCGAGCCCAGAAGAGGGGAGGCCGTTCCTATGCATCGCATCACGCTTCTGGCGGTCGCACTCAGCCTAGGCCTCGTCGGATGCGCAAGCACCATACAGGTCCACCAGCCCATAGACATCGAGACCCGACCCAACGGCGCCGAGATCTTCGTCAACTCCAAGTCCCTGGGCGACGCGCCGCAGAGCGCAGCGGTCGTGTTCGAGTACATCGAGGGCATCTGCATAAGCAAGCCCATCGAGGTGCTGGCCCTCAAGGAGGGCTACGAACCGATGAGCAAGACGCTGCGCCCGCCGAACCTCGAGGACCCCGTCACAAAGGTCCTCATGAAGCGCGGCAAGATGTTCCCGACGGAGAACATCCTCCTCATCCTCGACGCCAAGTAGGGCGCATAGAGGGGCGGGAGGAGGCAGGGGGCGGAGCTAACCCCTGAGCCGATCGGAAGAGGGCGCAGAGGGACGGCGCGCCGCGCCGTCTGTGCAGGACGTAGGAGAGGGCGACCCCTGACCGGGGCCGCCCTTCGTGTCGATGACCTTCGACTGACCTCTACGCGCTCACCAGGGCCTTCACCGCATCGGCGAGGTGCTCGGGCGAGAGCCCATGCTCGGCATAGAGGGCGTCCGGGGTACCCGACGACGCGTAGCGCCGAACGCCCAGCCGGGCGAACTTGGCGGCTATCCCGCCCTCGGCCACGGCCGTCGCCACGGCAGCACCCAGACCCGTCGTCACGATGTGATCCTCGTAGGTGATGATCGCGCCGGTCTCCTCGGCGGCGGCGCGTATGGCAGACACGTCCAGCTTCGCCGGGCACGAACAGGAGAGCACGCGCAGCCCCACACCCTCCAGGAGCAGCTTCTCGTGCGCCTCGACGGCCCTGCTCAACATCGCCCCAAGCGCGATAACGGTGGCGTCCCTGCCTTCGCGTACCTTATCCATACGACCGTAGACGAACTCGTAGTCTCCTGCGAAGAACGGCGACCCGTCATCGCCCAGAACCGGCAGCATCTTCGAGCGGCCCATGGCCATCGCGAAACTGCCCGGCGCCGCCGCGATGTAACGCACCGCCCGGTCCGTCTGGTTCGGGTCCGCCGGTATGATCACCCCGAAGCCCGGCAGGTTCAGCATGGTCCCCACGTAGTCGATGCACTGGTGCGTCTTGCCGTCCTCACCCACGTCCAGCCCGCAGTGCGTGCAGACCAGCTTCAGGTTCGCGTGGTTGATGTCGCTGAGGCGGTGCTGGTTGTAGGTCTCGTCGAAGCCGAATACGCCGAAGTCGGAGAAGAAGGTGAGGACCTCGGTGGTCGAGAGCGCCCCGGCGGTCGTCGCCGCGTTGTGCTCCGCAACGCCGCACTGGATGAAGTTGTCGGCGAACTTCTTGGCGAAGCCGTCCGTCTTGACCGAGGAGGCCAGGTCGCAGTCGAGGACGGCTATGGGCGAGCCCTTCGCCGCCGCCGTCGCCTCGGCGACGTCGGACAGGGCGTTGCCGTAGCCGCTGCGGTTGTCGGTCTTGTCGTCCGGGCCGTACGTGCGGGGCGTGCCGACGTCCACACGCAGCTTCGGATGCTCCAGAGGCGGGAACGTGACGGCGCTTCCGGCATCGCGCAGCCTCTTCCACTTCGGGAGCTCGTCCGGCAGCCCCAGCTCGCTCACGGCCTGGGCGTATTGCTCCGCCGAGAGGGCCTTGCCGTGGTAGGCCGGGACATCCTCCATGAACGACACGCCCTTGCCGATGAGCGTCCGGCACAGGATGCAGTACGGCGCAGTACTGTCGTGGACCGCTTTGTACATCGCGCCGTAGACGCTCTGCAGGTCGTGCCCGTCGACGCTCAAGACGCGCCAGCCGTCGGCCTCGTACCCGGCGCCTATCTCCTGCGGCATCACATCGACCGTGTGGCCGCTTATCTGTATGCCGTTGAGGTCGAGGAGGACGGTTACGTTGTTCAGGCCGTACTTGGCCGCCAGTCTCCTGGCCTCGGAGGGCTGCCCCTTCTGCTGCTCGCCGTCGGACATGACGCAGAAGACCTGGGCGCTATGGCCCAGAAGGCGGCTGCCGAGGGCGAAACCGCACGCGGCCGAAAGCCCCTGGCCGAGATTGCCCGAGGACCACTCGATGCCCGGGACGTCCCGCTCGACGTGGCCCTCGAAGGGCGAGCCGGCCAGTCGGAACGTGGCCACCGCCTGCTCCAGATCGAAGAAGCCCAACCTGCCCAGAACCGCATACACGCCGGGCGACGTGTGCCCGTGCGAGACGTTGATGTAATCGCGCGCGGGGCTCGCCGGGTCCTTCGGGTCGAGGTTGGCCCGCGTCCACGCCAAGAGGTACATCTCCATGGACGACATGGAGCCGCCGGGGTGGCCGCACGTGGCCAGCGTCGTCATCGTGAGCACGTCTCGGCGGCATAGGCACGCCGCTTCCTCCAATTCGGCAATCTCGGCGTCGGTGAGCCTCGGTTCGTCGAAGCCTAGTCCGGTCTTGAGCATGTGGGCGGTGTCTCCTGCCGCGTGGGTTTGCCTTGTCGGGGAACGGAACTCGCAAACGACGGCCCACGTTACCACTGGCCGGGCGGGCAGTCAACCGCAGGGCGCCTCCCGCCAGCGCTGAGAGCAAGGCGGACCGAGCCGCCGATGCGCCAGCCGCACACCAGACCGCCACCGCCGACGGCGCTTTGACAGGCCCGGTTAACCTGCCTTATAGTGAGAGCTGCGAGACGAGCCCGGCGTGGGCGGACAGCAACGCCCCCGGCAACCGCGCCCACCGGCGACTCGGCGAGCGCAAAGCGGAGGTGCAACGCCATGAGAAGGGCAACCTGGGCAGCGCTATTGGTCACGGCACTCGTTGCGGCCCCATCCGTCCGAGCCGACGACGCTGAGGCAGCACAGGCCCTCGGTTTGGCCAGGATCACCTTGGCCGATGCCATTCGGACGGCCGCCAGCGAGGTTCCCGGCGGGACCCCCATCGTCGCCGAACTCGAGATGGAGGACGGTAAGGCCATCTACTCCATAGAGCTTCTGGCCGGCGGGGTCGAGACCGACGTGGAGATAGACGCCGTAACGGGAGAGGTGATGCAGGTCGAAGTCGAAGACGAGGAGGAGGAAGAGGAAGAGGAGGCTCACGAAGCCGCCGGCGTCATGGTCTCCATTCCATCCGGGACCGCCGGCTTCGAGGACTCGTTCCCCGTCGACAAGGCCACACTCGCCGATGAGGGCTACAACCCGTACTTCATCCTCCGCCCCGGCTACCGCCTGACATACGTCGACGGCGAGGACACCCTCACCATCACCGTCCTCGACGAGACGAAGGTCGTCGACGGCGTGCGGACCCGCGTGGTCGAAGAGCGAGAGACCGAAGACGGCCGGCTGGCCGAGATTTCCCGCAATTACTTCGCCATCGACCCGGAGACGATGGACGTTTACTACTTCGGCGAGGACGTCGACGACTACGAGGACGGCGCGGTTGCGGGACACGGGGGCGCGTGGCTCTCGGGTGTAAAGGGCGCGAAGTTCGGCCTGATAATGCCGGGGCGGCCCAGCTACGGCCGGAAGTACTACCAGGAGATCGCGCCCGGCGTGGCCATGGACCGCGCCGAGGTGGTCGAGCTGGGCGGGGAGATGAGGACGCCGGCAGGCACCTACACGCAGGTGCTGGAGGTGAGGGAGAGCTCGGCCATCGAGCGCGGCAGCGAGAGCAAGTGGTACGCCCCCGGCGTGGGCCTCCTCAAGGACGAGGGCTTCCTCCTCACCAAGATCGAGGGTTGGGACGATGCGGACCGGGACGAGCCAACCCGCGCGGAAGATGATGATGACTACGAGGCCGGCGAGGAGGAGGGTGAGGAGGAGGACGAAGACTCCGAGGAGGCGCAGGCCCTCGCGCGCGCTGAGGTCAGCATGGTCCGGGCCGTCGAAACGGCCCTGCGCGGAATCCCCGCCGGCAAGGCGGTCGAGGCCGAGCTGGAGGCCGAGGACGGCGAGCCCGTTTACGAGATCAAGGTCCTCGCCGGCGGCCTCATCACCGAGGTGAAGATAAGCGCCGTCACCGGCGTAGTCGTCCTCGAGGACGAGGACGACGACTAGACGGGGCCGGCAAATCCATAGTCCCGTAGACGCTGCAGCGCCGAGGGGGAAGCTATGAGGCACCTCGCCCTGGCCGGATGCCTTCTGCTCGCCGCGTGGTCCAACGCCGCCACCGAGGATCTGTACGTATCCGCCGGCGGCGACGACGCATGGTCGGGCCGCCACCCGGCGGCGAATGCGGTCGGCAGCGACGGCCCCTTCGCCACGCTGCAGCGCGCCCGCGACGAAGTGAGAGCCCTGAAGCAGGCGGGCGAGCCCGGCCCGCTCACGGTCCACATACGCGGCGGGCTCTACGAGCGGACCGAGCCTCTCCGGCTTTCGGCCGAGGACGGCGGTACGCTTGACTCGCCCGTGACCTGGCGCGCATACCGCGATGAAGAGGTGCGCATAAGCGGAGGCGCGGCCGTGGCCGGCTGGCGCCCGCTGACCGACGAGGCCGTCCTCGGCCGGCTCGACCCTGCGGCGCGCGCGCACATCCTATCCGCCGACCTTCCGGCCCTGGGCGTAGAGGACTTCGGCGAGCTGCTGCCCCGGGGCTTCGGGCGCGGGCCAAAACCGGCGGGCCTGGAGCTGACGTTCCGCGGTGCGCCCATGACACCCGCCCGCTGGCCCAACGAGGGCTACGTGGCCATAGCCTCAGTACCCGAAGGGCGGACCGGCGCGTTCACCTACGGGGGGGGCCGCCCGAAACGGTGGGCGGACCACTCGTGCGTCTGGGTCCACGGCTTCTGGACACACAACTGGGCCGATTCGTACGAGGCGGTCGCCGCCATCGATGTCGAGGAGCGGCTCATCGAGACGCTACCGCCCCACGGGGTCTACGGCTACAAGGCCGGCGGGCGCTACTACTTCCTCAACGTCCTCGAGGAACTCGACACACCCGGCGAGTGGTACCTCGACCGCACCTCCGGCCGGCTGTACTTCTGGCCGCCGGAGCCGCCGCGGGAGGGCGACGCCCGCGTCTCCATCGCCGAAAGCCTCATCGTGATGCAGGACGTTTCGCACGTGACGATCCGCGGCCTGACGCTCGAGGACGCCCGCGGGACCGCCGTGACAATCGACGGCGGCTCGTGCGTGACGCTTGCCGGCTGCACGATACGCAACATCGGCTGCCGCGCCCTGGCGATAAACGGCGGGGATCACCACAGCGCCGTCAGCTGCGACATCTACAACCTCGGCGACGGCGGGATCGCCCTCACCGGAGGAAACCGCCCCACGCTCTCCCCCGGCGGGCACGTCTTAGAGAACTGCGACATACACGACTTCAGCCGAACCGTGCGCACCTACACGCCCGGGGTGGTCGTAAGCGGCGTCGGCCACGCCATCCGCCACAACCGCATCCACGACGCCCCACACATGGGCATAGGCCTCCACGGCAACGAGCACGTCATCGAGTACAACGAACTGTCCAACCTGTGCACGGACACCGACGACGCCGGCGCTTTCTACATGGGCCGCGACTGGACCGAGCGCGGCAACGTCCTCCGGTACAACTACTTCCACGACATCGGCGGCTTCACGGGCCGCTTCGGCGTCCGCTCGATATACATAGACGACTTCGCAAGCGGCTGCACGATATACGGGAACCTCTTCGTGCGGGGCGCGATGGGGGTGTTTCTCGGCGGCGGGCGCGACAACCTCGTGGAGAACAACGTGTTCGTCGACTGCCGGCCGGCCGTGTGGGTCGACTCCCGAGGCGTCGGCTGGGCCCACAAGTACTTCGACGGCACCGTGACGACGCTGTTCGACCGCCTCGACGCCATGAACTACCGGAATCCCCCCTACAGCGAGCACTACCCGGAGCTGCTTACGCTCCTCGACGACGAGCCGGCCGTGGCCAAGTACAACGTCATCGCGCGCAACATATGCGTCGGGGGACAGTGGACGCAGTTCCACGACCCGCCCACCGCGGGCGTCGTCGAACTCTCGGACAACCTCGTCGACATCGACCCGCTATTCGTAGACCCCGACGCCGGCGACTACCGGCTGCGAGCCGACTCCCCCGCCACCGCATTGGGCTTTGAGCCGCTGCCTATCCACAAAATGGGTCTGCAGGGCGACGAGCACCGCAAGATCGTGGAGTGATACGGCCGCACACGTTGGCACCCTCCGCGGTCGCGCAATACCGGGAGCCCTGCCGGGAATACTAGCCGACCACCTTGAAGACCGCAGTGAGCGCCAGGTCGAAGTCGGCCGGGGCGTCGCCCACGTAGGCGCGCCCGTCGGCGTAAACGTCCTCTGCATAGCCCCACCAACCTACCGTCTGCTGCAGCGCGGGCGCGTCGGGATAGATGCGCAGGTACAGCGTGCTCCCCTTACGGACCGGCACGCCGAACCTCACAAAATGCGCCTTGTTGTCCCAGATGTTCGCTGCGGGGACGCGAACGGACGCGAGGACTTCACCGCCAGGGCCATCGGAGAGCAACTCCACGACTAGGCCCACGGGCACCTCCGCCTTGTGCCATGTCGGTGTGGAGAGACGCACCGCGTCCAGGTGGCCACCCACGGCCCTGAACGTCTGCCCCAGCGACCCGCCCGAGAGATCGTACGGCACCTCGTGAGCCGCCTCCGACGTCCTGAGCAGCCGGTACTCCGGATCGGCCTCATAGGCCGGGTTCACGTCCGGCAGGGCCCAGCGGTAGTAATCGCACCGCGACCGCATCTGCGAGAGAACGCCGGCGCAGGATGCGTCAGCGGCCAGGTTACAAAGCTCGCAGGGGTCGACGGCCAGGTCGAAGAGTTGTTCAAAGTCCGGCTCGGGATCCGTGTAGCGGACGTACTTCCATCGCCTCCCCCGCACGCCAATGCTCCTCGGTATGTTCCGCGGCGGGTCCGGGCAGAACGTGTGCTCGTAGAACCAGTCGTCTCGCCAATCGACGCGGTGCCCGGCCAAAAGCGGTGAGAGATCGGCCCCCTGCACCCCGCCGGGGATGCCTACGCCCGCCATGGACAGCATCGTCGGCGCCAGGTCTATCGACAGCACCATCTCGTCCCTGCGCGTCCCCCTGAGCGCCTCCGGCAACCGCGGATCGCGAACGATGAGCGGCACGCGGATCGATTCCTCGTACATCAGCCACTTGCCGACCTGCCCGTGCTCGTAGAGCATGTGCCCATTGTCGGACGTGAAGACGACGACCGTGTCGCCGTCGAACCCGCAGCGCCGCAGCTCCGCCATGATCCGGCCCACCGCCAAGTCCACGCCGCTGACGAGCCGGTAGTACCAGCGGATCCACTCATGCAGGTTCTCCGCGGCGTCGTTGCCCACGCGCCCGCCGAGCGATTCGAGCAGAAACTCGGGCTCGGCTGCTATCGCCTCTTCCGACGCGCTGGGCGGCAGGGGAAGCTGCAGATCCTCATAGAGGTGAGAGAGAGACGGGTCGAAGTCGTGCCACGGGCCGTGCGGCGCCTTGAAGCTTATCGAGAGACACCACGGCTGCTCGGGGCTGCACCCGCCCAAAAACTCGGCGGCTTTGTCGGCCATGATACCGGTCAGATGCACGCGGCTGCCGTCGACCTCGTGGAAATACTGACCCTGGTTGATGAACGCCCACCAGTAGTCGAACCGCTCGGCCGGATACGCCATGGTTGCATCGGACAGCGACCCGACGCCCCACTTGCCGATGAACCCGATGCGGCAGCCCGCCCGCGACAGGAGCGCCGGGTAGGTTCGCTCGAACGCCTCCTCGGAGAACGGGGTGGCGAAATCGCGAATGCCGTGCGTGCGCATGTGCTGACCCGAGAGAATGCACGCGCGGTTCGGCGCGCAGATGGACGTAGTCACAAAGGCGTTGGTGAAGGTCATGCCCGCCCCGGCGAGGGCATCGACGTTCGGCGTGCGGATGCGGGAGTTCCCCATACATCCGAGGGCGTCCCAGCGAAGATCGTCGGTGAGGAGGAAGAGGATGTTGGGCGGCTTTGCGCGGGACTTGCGCCGGGCCAGTGAGCAGCCGGCCGCTGCAGCAGCTACCGCCCCGGTGCCCAACGAACCGGCCCGGCTCAGAAAGCCACGCCTCGTCATCGTCGACTCTGCCATCGCGCCCCCCTAGCTCCGCACAGGCTACCTCTCGGCCATCCGAACCTCCGCCGCCGGGCCGTGACTATCGCTCGCGCTCGGCCACCATCTTTCGTATCCGCTCAAGCGGGCACGTATCGGTCCGGAAGATCGGGACCGTCGGGTTGCCGCCGAGCTCCGCCGCAACCTCGTCCTCGCTATACGTGTTCCAGGAGAACGCCTCGAGCTGCCCACTCTCTCGGGCCAGCGCCTCCAACTCCGTTCCCGGGTAGATCAGACTAAACGCCCTCTCCGTCCTCACTCCCTTGATGGCCCGCATCTCCTCCATAAGGTCGAGCGTGGTGCGGACGTCGTCCTCGGTCTCGGTCGGATGGCTGAACATGAAGAACGCCTTGACGCCCATCCCGCAGCGCACGGTTTCGCGCACGGCGCCGCGCACCTGCGCCAGTGTGATGTTCTTGCCGATCTGCCGCAGCACGCGCTCGCTGCCCGACTCGACGCCGTAGCCGATCGCACGGCAACCCGCGCGCGACATCAGGCGCAGCATACCGCGATCCACCGTGTTCACCCGCGCCCGCGCGTACCAGCGGATGCGCAACCGGCGGCGGAGCAGCTCCTCGCACACGGCCGTTACGTGGCCACCGCTCAGCGTGAAAGTGTCGTCCCACACGTCGAAGTGGCGGAAGCCGTAGCCCCGGCGGAGGTGCTCTATCTCGTCGACGACGAGCCGCGGGTCGCGCAGGCGGAGAGCCCGGCCGCGGAACGCGTTGTTGATGCAAAACGCGCAACTGTTCGGGCAGCCGCGCGAGGAGATCACGCCGACGGCGCGCCCGCGCCCCAGCCCTTCCAGCCTCGCGTTGTATGCGCCGAGGTCGAAGTGGCCCCAGTCCAGATCGCATGCGTCGACGCTTCCGGGGAAGCAACCGTCGGGCACAACGGCCGAGCCGGACTCGTCGCGATAGGCCACACCCGGCAGGCCCGCGCGCGGCTTGCCCGTCCGGATCGCCTCGGCCAGACCCGGCGCCGTCTCCTCCCCCTCACCGACTATCACGTAGTCGATGGCGGGGACGTGCTGCAGCGCGTCCGCCGCCGTGAGAGAGAAATGCGGCCCCCCCACAAACACCGGCACGCCCGCCCCCTGCTTCACACCCTCGGCGACGGCAATGGCCCGGAAGCGGTCGTTGGTCGTGGAGGTGAGCCCCACGGCGAGGGGATCAAGCGACAGCACGCGCTCGACGGTATCCCCGACGCCCCATCCGTAGAGGTGGGCGTCCAGAAGGCGCACGGGGGCAACGCGCGCCACGGCCGTCGCCACGTAGCCTATACCCAGCGACGGGAGATAGCCCTTGCGCGAACGCCGCTGCTGCGGCGGGATGACAAACACAACGGGTCGGTCACTCATTGCCCGGCCAGTGTACGCCGCGCCGGCGCTCTCGGCAACGGTGCGCAGGGCGAAGGGGATACCCGCACGCGTGGCCGTGAACGTCTGACTGCTACGTGGAAAGGCTTGCTCATCCCCGTCAGGAAGCGATACGAAGTATCGCACCGGGAGCGCAGGCCCTGCGCGTGTGCTAGAATGGTGGCGGAGGCGATGGCGATGGCGGTGCTGCACGACGACACCCTGGCCGACTGCGCGCGGTGGCTCCTGTGGCCGGCGGACCCGTCCGCTGCGGGCGCCGTGGCACCGGCGTCGGCCGTCCTGCGGGGCAAGCAGGCGCGCACGGCCCTGGCGGCGCTGGCGCTTCTCAACGAGGCAGCCAGCCCCGACGTGGGCGACGCCGACGCGTTCGTCGAGCATCTGGGTTGGGCGCCGGAAGGCCGTCAGGCCTGCGCGGTGAGGCTGGCCGGCCTGGCGTGGAACTCCGGCCCTTCGCAGGCCGTCGCCGAAGGCCTTATCCTCATACGCGGCATAGTCGAGCGAGCCGTCGAGACCGGCGCCCTCGAGCGCCCGGGGTGGCTCGACGCGCCGGGGCGGCCGCAACGGCCCGCCCCCCTCGCCCCCCCCGCCCCCCTCTCCGGCGAAGCCGCGCGAGAGATCTGCGCTCACCTCGGGTCCTGCCTGGGCCGCCTGCCACAGGTGGCGGCGGTCTGCCGCACGCGAAGGCTCGCGCCCGCGGCTCCGGCCTACCTCTCCCTGTCCGTATTCGTCGAGGACGCCCCGCCGCCGCCTGAGCTGCGCGCAGCCGCAATCGGCGAGGTGGCCGACTCGGCAGACCTGCTGCTCCAATGCGAACGCGCCGATACCTTCTCGTCCGGCGGGGCACGGGTCGACGTGACGTACGTCCCCCTGACGGACCTGCTCGCGGCTGTCGATGCCGAGGAGGAGCTCACCCCGGATGCGCCGGCACTGCTCTCGGCGGTACAGGGCGCCCGCCCGCTGCATGACCCCGACGGCCTGCTGCTGGAGATGGAGGCCGCGCTGGGCGAGATCCCGCGCACCCGCCTCGTCGAGCTGGCCGGACGACTCGCCCGAGATGCCGGCTGCGCCTTCGACGCACTCGGCCGGGCCGCCCGCGGACGCGCACCAATCGCCTCGGGAATCCTCCTCGGCGATGCAAGTGAGGCCCTCTGCCGCGTCGTCTGCACCGGCAACCGCCTCTTCCCCACCGAGGTCGATCTGACGTCCGCCGCCGCCTTCAAGCCTCTCACCGCCAAGCCCGATCGCTTCTTCGAACGCCTCTCCGCCGTCTGCGGCAGCATGGGCGACTGGCCGGCGTTCGTCGAACTCCTCGGCGAAATCACCGCGCTGCGGGCGGAGGCGGAGGACCTCATAAGGTAGGAGTGGCGGTGCACAGCCGGAAAGAAGTCGAGGCGGCCCGAATTGGGCCGCCTCATATCACTTCGAACGCCCACCGAGGGCGGTATTGCCGCTTTGCCGCAGGGAGGGCAGAAGGAAACCGCAACCTCTGCCCTGGAAGGAGGGTTTGGGGGAGGTCCCCTGCGGCAAAGTTGATCTCTAAGCGTCGCACCTCCGAAGCTCTCGCGTCAGCACGAGCTTTCTCCCGCTACGCTTGAATTCCACGGACGATATGTTCCAGTCGATGGCCAGTACTACGCCGACTCCGTACTTGCTATGGCGAACGAGGTCTTCCCTCTTGAGTTGTCCCCTAGACATGGCGACTCCCCCTGCGCCAGCCGCCGAGCCCCCTCCCCCCGACAATGGCGGCGCCTCTCTCGTAGTCCCCGTACTCGGAAAAGCAGACCGCGCTCAGGCAGGCCGGATCGGGCGGGATGAGTCCGCGTGCGGCTGCGCCGGGTGCGCCCCTCCTGCTCCCGTCGCTTCTGGCAAACCCTCTGCGTTTCATGTGCCGACCTCCCGTGCCGCCTAGCGCGAGCTCGTCCGCGGCTTATGGTCCACTTGGGTGCAATCGACGTGCCAGTGTGGGGCGGCAGAGGGTGGAAGGTTGCAAGTGGTTGCCCCGCAACGGCTTATGGGAGGGCCTTTTTGCGCCACCGGCCCCGGCTGGACCGCCAGTGCCACGAATACGTAGAGGCGTGGGCGGGGGGGGCCGACAACTTCGTGGGCCGCCGGGGCGACCGGCGGGCCGCTGGAGCAGCACCGAGCGCCCCCCCAACGTCGTCCCCCACTCGCCGTAAAGCCCCGTCATTTCTGGCAAAAACGCACATTCGCCCCTTGACAGCCGAAAAAGCCGGGTGCTAACCTCGCGGGGGGCGAGAG
>Ga0272441_10009238_pt1 | contig 15304 bp, 17 predicted proteins | sample SSMProp6N_FD_193582 | JGI IMG/M metagenome (GOLD analysis project Ga0272441, IMG submission 193582) | Marine sediment archaeal communities from Little Sippewissett salt marsh, Falmouth, MA, United States - SSM-Prop-6N | ecosystem: Environmental > Aquatic > Marine > Wetlands > Sediment ... | reverse complement strand
CGCCACCGCGGGAGGCTGTGAGATCGTCCTCGCTGCCGATCTGGTGGTCGCAACGACCCGATCGGCGTTCGGGCTTGCCGAGGTCAAGCGCAACCTCGTGGCGGGCGCCGGGGGCCTGTTCCGGCTCCCCCGTGCGATCGGCCGGTCGGCGGCCATGGAGCTGATCCTCACCGGCGAACCGCTGCCCGCAGCGCGTGCCCACGAGCTCGGTCTCGTGAATCGTCTCGTCGAGCCCGGTGAAGCCACCGACGAAGCGCTTCGGCTCGCCGCTCAGATCACCGCAGCTGCGCCGCTCGCGGTGTGGGAGAGCCGCAAGGTCGTGCTCGCTGCCGCCACCGAGGACGACGAGACGCTCAAGCAGATGACCGACGCAGCCATGGGGGTCGTCATGCGCTCCGACGACATCTCCGAAGGACTGACCGCGTTCATCGAGAAGCGCCCCCCGCAGTGGAAGGGCCGCTGACCCGCTCGCTCAGAGCCAGCGGAACGTGGTGATCAGGCGGGCCACGATCCCCGCGCGTTCGTAGAGGTTCTTCGTGTGTCGATCGCCGGGCAGGGCCTGGCCCTCGACCGCAACCGCGCCCCGGGTTCGTGACACGGCGATCGCCTCGGCCAGCAACGCATCGCCGAAGCCGAGTTCACGGGCGTCCGGTGTCACCCACACCTGATCGATCCGGACCACCTGATCGTCTCCCAGGTCGGCGACCAAGTAGCCGACCACGACGCCGTCGATCACCGCCACGTACACGTCCGACGCTCCGCAACGCGCAGCCCAGTCGTCCGTCTGCGGATGTTCGACCAGCCAGCGGTCGCCGCCGCGTTGGCCGACCAGCGCCCCCCGCGCCTCGTCCTCGAGCAGTTCGAGCGCAACGAGGTCGTCGCCGCTCTCCGGATCGGCACGACGAACGATCGGGTCGATCATCCGGCCTCACCACGCAGTTGGTCCAGCTTGCCGAGGATCGTGCGGCGGTGACGGCCCGCACGTTCGTACGCCTCGATGGCTGATCGCTCGGCGGGCTCGAGGCCCTCGAGCAGAGCGACGATGTCGGACGCCGGAAGCTGGTCGTAATCGGCGAGCGCCAACGATGCAACGTCGACGTGGGTCTGGGGCCCTGGATCGTCCGATTCCTCGGCCGGATCGATCGCGTCCACATCGTCGGGGATCGGGTCGACCTCGTCGGGGGCAACATCGTCGGGCGACGCGCCGGCGCCGCCCACGAGCTCGTCGACCCGGCTGCGGAGCTCACGCACTCCCTGGTCCACGGCGAGCTTGCCGATGAACCGAGCGAGCACGATCTCGCGCCGCACTCGTTCGAAGGCTGCCGGCACCTGATCCAACAAGGTGGTCATGGCCGGCGTCGAGGTCAGGAGCCGAAGATCGGGCAGTCGTCGTCGCCGACCGGGCAGTTCGGCGCGCTGGAGCGCACGAGCAGGAAGCACGACGAGCACAGCTGTTCGTCCTGTTGCTTGGGCATCAGGCGTTCGCCGCCTTCGCCCTTGACGTCGGGCTCGTCCTCCTCGTCGTCCTCGTCGTCGTCCTCGTCGGCCGCGACGAGCCGGTCCTTCAGGATCTTGTCGAGATCCTCCTCGACGTCGTCGTCGGCGAGCAGTTCGTCGTCCTCGTCGTCCTCGTCGTCGTCGGCACGCTTCTTGCGCTTCGTGCGCGGTGCCTCGACCGCAGCCTCGTCCTCGTCGTCGTCTGCGACGACGTCATCGTCGTCATCGTCGTCATCGTCGTCGGCCGGCAGATCGTCATCGTCTTCGAGGTCGATGTCGTCGTCTTCGAGGTCGACGTCGTCGGTCTCCTCGTCGGATTCGGTCTCTTCGTCGGATTCGATGTCGGTCGTGTCGTCGTCAGCCATGTCGTCGTTTCGATCTGGTCGTGCGGCGGGTCACCGAACGAATGGGCGGTTGCGGCGGGAGCATAGGCCTGGGTGACCGACCGACCGAGACGCCACCGGTGTGACAGGAGTCACACCACGAGGAAGCGCGGCGCCGAGTGGGGCTCAGGCATCGCCCCGCCGAGCCTCGGCTCGACGCTCGGCTTCGAGCCGTTCGAGCTCCGGTGCCTCGGTGGTCATGTGGTTCATCGCACCAGCGATCGCGTGGTGGCCGGCTCGCTCCCCGATCAAGCGGTACATCTCCAGTGCCACGCGTCGGTACGACGGATGCCCCTGGGGCGATGACCGGAGCTCGAGCATGTGGATCGCCTCTCGGGCGTTGAACTGCATCACGTAGCGCATGCGGTAGGCCATCGACACCGCGTACGACGCCTGTGCCGGGTACTCGCCATCGAGTGCGTCGTAGAGGGCCGCCGACCGGTGCATCGCCTCGTCGAACTCGCCACCGAGGCCGGCCTCGTCGACGAGATCCGGGCGGCTGTAGCCGTGGTTCGGCGTCAGCCGCTGCCATTCGATCGTGAGCATCCGATGTCGTTGCATGTCGCGGAAGGCTCCGTAGTCGCTCAGGACGTCGAATCGGTAGAAGCTGCGTTCGAAGGCACGTCCTGGCTTGTGACGCCGGTTCTCGCGCTCGCCGACGTACGCCCTGATCAACGAGACGCGCTCGTCGACGCCCAGTCGCCGCACACGCTCGATGAGTTGATGCTCGGGCAGTGTCGAGTGCGAGTAGCAGATCGCCGCCAACAGCTTGTCCTCGGCGTCGGGATCGAAGTCGACCAGTTCGACCTCCGCAGCGGGTTCGACCGGTGTGGATCCGAACAGCTCGTCGACGAGTGCCGCCGTGTCCGAACGCGTCGTGGCAAGGTAGTCGCTCCAGCGCCCGCCACGGTCCGGCAGGTCGACGCGTCGCAGGAAGCTCGGGATCACCTTGCGCAGCTCGTGCAGCATCAGGTCGGCGTACTCGCGCGCTTCGGGCAACGCGTTGGAGCGCATCCGCAGGAGCAGGGCCTCGAACGCCTGGCCGGTTCCGTAGATGCCGACGTTGGACGTGGCCGCAGCCGGCAGGATCCCGCGCACGGCGTCGAGGGCCTTGGCGCGTGTGGCGGTCCGGTAGACGAACTCACTGTCGTCCGGTCCACGTTGCACCGACGAGCGAACGTGTTCGGTGACGGCATCGACGCTACGGCTGTACGCATCGAAGATCCGATCGAGGTCGCCGACATAGCGAGTACCGAGCGGCCCGGCGAGCACCTCCGGATCGCGGTAGTAGCGGTATCGCCCGCCGAGCCGGGCGTCGTACGAGATGTAGCGGGTGCTCTGCTCGAGATAGCTCATCAAGCGGCCCCACTCGAGGATCTTCGTGAGCAGGTTCGACGCCTGCTCGCAAGCGAGGTGGACCCCGCCGAGCTGGGCGACCGAGTCGTCGCCGTAGTCGAAGAAGACTCGTTCGTAGAGTTCCTCGGCCCGGTCGAGCCCGATCGTCGCATCGACGGAGTGATCGCCGCTCACATCGAGATCACCGACGAACTCGTCGAGGAACAAGCGCCGCAGCGACTTGTGACTGCGGCTGTACCGGGCGAAGAGCGCGCCCTTCACGACCTCGGGAAGATTGACGAGCGCGAAGACGGGGCCGTCGAGATTGGTGAAGTACCGGCGGAGCACATCGGCTTCGTCCGCGGTGAAGGACTCGGGGACGTACACAGCCACGATCGACCACTCTAGAAGAGCCCGACCGAGCCCCTCGGGATCCTCCGGGATCGATGAGCAGGGAGGATGCGGATTCGACAGCTGGCCCGAGTCAGACGTGAACGATGCCGGCATCGGAGATCACGTCGACCTCGACGGTGGTTGCCCGTCCCACCGCCCGCCCGTCGACGCGCACTGCGACCGGTCGCGGAAACGTCCAGCGATCCCGCTTCACCGAGCGGGTGGAGATCGCCGGGTGCGGGACGTGGGAGGCATTCGGCAGACGCCGCCACGCGGCGAGTCGCTGACGGAGGGACAGCTCGGTGCCCGCCGCCACGACCTCGACCCGACCGTCGTTCGGATGTCCGCGCGGGGCCACGTCCCACCGCCCGAGGAACTCCGCGTTCATCACGAGCACGATCGGTCCACCAAGCCAACCTCCGCGCCACCACGGTGTGCGCATCACCACATGAGCGCACGCCGGAACAGGGATCTCGGCACCGTCGAGCCGCACCTCGGCGAGATCGATCGGCAATTCGTTCACCTGGACCCGATCGGGAGAACCGGCGCCCAGCGTCCGGGCGAGGTCGCCCCCGGCGACGAAGATCGGCGGGCCCGGCAGCTCGGTGCGCTGAACGGCCACCGCCGCAGCGACATCGGCGTCGGTGGACAGCGTGACGAGTCCGTCGGGCCGATCGACCGACCGACCCCAGGACTCACCCTTCCGGATCGGCATCGTCGATCGGGTTCGGTGCGGCGGCGGAACTGTCGGCGACCACGCCCCTGAACGCCCCGTCGGCCGCAGCTGCCGACGCGGCGCGGGTCGTGGGAATCGGCGACACGATGGCGAGCTGACGGAGAAGGTCGATCAGCTGCTTCATCGTGCGGACGAAGTCGCCTCCGGTCAGCTCCTCGTCGCCGACCACTTCCGCGAACCCCTCCCCCGCCACCCACGCGTGCGCGATCGCGGCGAACGTCGGGTCGGGAGCGCGGTGCTCGGCGAGTCCCACCGAGCGTTCCGTTGCCCGCAGGTCCTCGCTGATCGCGAGCAGCCGCCTGGCACGGCGCCTGACCTCGTCGGACGAGAACCAGGGTGCGGGTGGGGCCTCCGAACTCCGATGCTCGTAGACGACCATCGACACCAGTGCTGCCAGATCGGCCGGGGCGAGCCCGTCGAGCACCCCGGAGCGGACCACCTCGGTGACGAGCAGGTCGGACTCGTGGAAGGTTCGCGCGAGCATCTCGCCGGCCTCGGTGAGCGCCCATGCAGAACGATCGATGTACTCGTAGACCGTCAAGACGTCGAGGACTCGATCGAACTCCCGGCCGAGCGAGAGGTTCTTGCCGCTGACGCGCTCTTCCAGATCAGCGACCTCGCGTTCGATGCGGTCGGCCTGACCGGCGGCGGCGAGTTTGGCGCGGAGATCGGGGTCCGCGGCGACCGGATGGAGATCTGCCTGCACGGAGCGTGCTCGCTGCCGTTTCGACGACGGTGCCGGGGCGAGCTTGACCTGCCGGAGCCGCCGGGCCACGTCGTTGCGGTACTCCTTGCGGTTCGGGGCGTAGGTGTCGGGCAGTTTGACGCTGCCGATCGGACGCGGCGGATCTTCCCAGTCGTCCGCGACCGCATGGATGCTCTTGGCCGACTTGGTGATCAGCGTCACGCGACGGCCACCTTTTCGGTGAGCGTTCGCCACCACGACCGCTGCACCCCGGTAGGTGCCCTTGCTGAGATGGACCACGACACCCGGACGCAGCTGGGCCAGGGCATCCTCGACGGCCTCACGGCGGGCGTCGCGTCCGAGCGCCTGCTCTCCGAGCTCCAGCGCTCGCAGCCGGCGGTACTCCTCGAGATCGCCGTGGTCGCTCCGGGCCTGCGACCGGAGGTCGTCCAACACCGATCGGCGTCGCTCGAGCCGGGCCTCGAGGCGCACGACGTCGCGGTCGGCCTGGAACTGCGCGAACGACAGGTTGAGCAACCGATGAGCTTCGTCGCTGCTGTAGGTGCGGATCAGGTTGGCGGCCATGTTGTACGTGGGGTGGAATGCCGAGCGGAGATGGAACGACGAGCTCCCGGCGAGTTCGGCGACTTCGTCGAATCGCACCCAGGGTGACCACAGCACCACGGCAGAGCCGAGGTCGTCGATGCCGCGGCGGCCGGCTCGACCCGTGAGCTGGGTGTACTCCCCGGGGGTGAGCCGCTCGTGGTGCTCACCGGTGAACTTGGTGAGCTTCTCGATGACGACGGTCCGAGCCGGCATGTTGATGCCCACGGCGAGCGTCTCGGTGGCGAACACCACCTTGACCAGACCCTCGATGAAGCAGGCCTCGACGACCTCCTTCATCGGAGGGACCATGCCGGCGTGGTGGGCGGCCACCCCGCACTCGAGTTGGGTGAGGAACTGGGTGTAGCCGAGCACTCGGAGATCGGCGTCGTCCAGACCGCCGAGGCGAGCGTCGACGATGGAGCGGACCGCCGCCCGTTCGTCGCCGGTCGTGAGGTGGATGCCGGCATCGACACACGACTTGGCCGCCGCATCGCACTGCGCCCGGCTGAAGATGAAGAACAGCGCCGGGAGCAGCTTGCGCCGTTCGAGGAGCTCGACGGTCTCGACGCGGCTGGGCGCTGCGAGGACCCGACGTCCGGAACCCTGGCCTCCGCTGCGGCGCTGACGGCGCTGCTCGCGTCGATCCCGGCTTCCACGTGCGGCCGACTCGTCGAGCTGGACGGCATCGCGGTTGACGTGCCCATCGACGAAGACGGGGAGCATCCGCAGGCGATCGTTGGTCTTGTCTGCCACGAGATACTCGTTGTCGAGCCGAACCGGTCGGCGACGCTCGACGATCGACGCGGTGGGACCGCGTACCGTCGTGATCCACTCCGAGAGTTCGTCGACGTTGCTCACCGTCGCCGACAGGCACACGAGGCGAACGTGTGGGGGAAGGTGGATCATCACCTCTTCCCAGACCGGCCCTCGATACGAATCCTGGAGGAAGTGGACCTCGTCGAGCACGACGAGTCCGAGGTCGTGGAGCAGCCGGGAGCGCCCGTAGATCATGTTGCGCAGCACTTCGGTGGTCATCACCACGATCGGGGCGTCGCCGTTGATCGAGTTGTCTCCGGTGAGCAGGCCGACGTCGTCGTCGCCGTAGATCGCCACGAGGTCTCGATACTTCTGATTCGACAGCGCCTTGACCGGAGCGGTGTAGAACGCCCGGCGCCGGGCACTCCGCGCGATCTCGATGCCGTACTCGGCGACGACCGTCTTGCCGCTGCCGGTCGGGACGGCGACGACCACATGGTCGCCACGGTCGAGCGCATCGAAGGCCTCGACCTGGAACCGGTCGAGCGGAAAGGAGTACCGGGCGATGAACTGGGCCCGGAGGTCGGCGAGGGTCACTCCTCGGCCGGGCGGCGTCGAACGACCAGCCAGCCGATCAGGATCGCCAGGAAGTAGAGGATCACCATCGGGATGCCGAGCATCGCCATGGTGATGGGGTCACCCGACGGGGTGATCACCGCGGCGATGACCGCGATACCCACGAGAGCGAAGCGCCAGCTCTTGAGGAGTCGCTGCGGGCTGACGGCGCCGACGAGCTGCAGTCCGACGAGGAACACCGGGAGCAGGAATCCGACGCCGAACGCGAAGATCATCAACCCGATCAGGCTGACGTAGCTGCTGACCGAGTAGAGCTGGTTGACATCGGAGCCCGACCAGGAGATCAGGAACTCGAGGGCCTGCGAGACCGTGGTGTAGGCGAGCACACCGCCGGCGCTGAACAGCACGATCGAGGACAACACGAACGGGATCGCGTACCGCTTCTCCTTCGCGTCGAGCGCCGGCACCGTGAACCGCCAGACCTGCCACAGGATCACCGGCAGGGCGACGATGATGCCGCCGTACATGCCCACACGAATGCGCGTCGACAAGCCTTCCGTCGGGGTGAATGCATTGAGCGCCGGGTCGCAGAAGTCCTCCGGCTTGCTCTGGCACAACTCGGCGTACGGCTGGATGAGGAAGTCCAGAACCTGGTTGTAGAACGCGATGATCAGGACCATCCCGATCGCAACGGCAAGTGCGCTGCGGATGATTCGCACGCGCAGCTCGGCGAGATGCTCGGTGAGCGTCATCGTGTCGTCGGGCGGCACGATGACGTCTTCGTCGGCGCTCATGGCCTCGCCGCGGTTTCGTCATGGTCCACGTGGCCGTTCGACGGTGCGTCGGCGGTCGGGCGCCGGGGAGGAGGCGGCGGCGGAGATGCCGATGCGGGCGGGGACGGGGCGGCCAACGGTGGCGTCGGTGGAGGCAACCCGTCGCCGGGGGCCTCGGCAGCGATGGCCGCATCGGCGTCGGCGCGCAGCCGCTGCTCGGCTTCGGCCTCGGCGATCAACCGGTTGGGATCGGCGGCATCGCGCACCGTCTGGGCGGTCTCGCGCATCTCCCGCATCGGCTCGTCGAACGCAGATTTGATCTCCGACTGGAAGCCGCTGCCCATCTTCTTGAGTTCGTTGTAGGTCTGCATGAAACGGCGAACGGCATCCGGCAGACGTTCGGGCCCGAGCACGACGAGCGCGATCAGCAGGATCACGATGATCTCGCTGCCCTGCAGATTGAACACGGGCCGAGTCTACGGGCCTGCCATCATGTCTCGGAGTGCAGCAACGTCTCCCCTCCCTGCTCGACCCGCCGATCTCCTTCGCCCATCGCGGCGCGCGTGCGCACGCGCAGGAGAACACGATCGAAGCCTTCCATCTGGCGCTCAAGCTGGGTGCCTCCGGCCTCGAGAGCGACGTCTGGCTCACGTCCGACGGGGTCGCCGTGCTGGATCACGACGGCGTCGTCAAGCGCGGACTCCGCAAGCGACCGATCCGCGAGTTCAGGCGAGCCGAACTGCCCCCGCACATCCCGACGCTTGCCGGACTCCTCGAGGAGGTGGGCACGGACTATTCGCTCTCGCTCGACCTCAAGGACCCTGACTCGGCGGCGCCGATCGTCGAGGTGGTGTCGGCGATCGACCGATCGATGCTGGAGCGCCTGTGGTTGTGCGAGCCGAGCCTCAACCGGGTGATCGAGTTGCGTGAGCGCTTCGACGATGGCGGCCGGGTTCCGGTGCGACTGCTGCAGACCACCCGGCTCGAGCGAATCAAGGGGACGCCGGAACGACGTGCTGAGTATCTCGCTCGTCACGGCATCGACGGGATCAATCTTCACCGCACCGACTGGAACGGTGGCCTCGTCGCGCTGTTCCACCGGTTCGACCTCGTGGCGTTCAGCTGGGACCTTCAGCACGAGCACGATCTCCGCCCGGCGTTGCGCATGGGAGTCGACGCGGTCTACAGCGATCACGTCGACGTGATGATCGATGCCGTCAACGCCGAGATCGGGACGGTCTGAGCGCAACCGGTTCCGCGGAGACAGGTGGTCTCAGAGCCACTGCCAGTGGCTCTGCGGCCAGAAGACCACGAAGGCACGACCGACCAGGTCGTCCTCGTGGATCGGGCCGATCACGCGCGAGTCTTGCGAGCCACCGCGGTTGTCGCCCATGACGAACACGTGGTCGTCCGGTACCGGTCCGTTGAGGGAGTAGTCGCCACCGCAGTCGGTCGGGGTCACCACCTCGGGGTCGAGATAGGGCTCGTTGAGCACGCGACCGTCGATGAGCACGGTGCAGTTGCGGACCTCGACGGTCTCTCCGGGAAGGCCGATCACGCGCTTGATCAGGTCGCGTTCGGACGCTCCGGTGATCTGGTGCAGCACGACGACATCGCCCCGGTTCGGGTCGTGGAGCCGATAGGAGAGCTTGTTGACGAACACGCGGTCGCCGGTTTCGAGTGTCGAGTACATCGACTCGCCTTCGACCACGAAGTGAGCGAGCACGAACGTGCGCACGACGAATGCAACGAGGAGCGCAACGGCGATGACGATGACCCAGTCGACGAAGGCACGCGCGCTGGCGGGCAGCGCAGACTTGTCGGCGTCCGGCAGCGGGGCGCCGGGTTCGTCGGCGGGGCGGGGAAGGGTCGACTCCGATGTCACGAGGGCCCCACGGTAACCGCAACCGGGCCGACCGCACCGACAGCATCGGGCAAGTGTTTCAGAGCGATTCGATCAGTCGCTCCACGCGTTCGTCACGACTCTTGAACGGGTCCTTGCAGAGGACGGTGCGCTGCGCCTGGTCGTTCAGCTTCAGGTGCACCCAGTCGACGGTGTAATCCCGCTTGCGCTCCTTCGCCCGCTTGACGAAATCGCCTCGCAGTCGTGCCCGTGTGGTCTGCGGCGGCACGTCGACGGCCTGCGCGATGTCGTCATCGGTGCAGATCCGTTCGATCAGCCCACGGTCCTGGAGCTTGTAGAAGGGGCTCCGCGCCCGGGAGACGTCGTGGTACTGGAGATCGAGCAACTGCACCCGCGGATGCCCGAACGGCAGGTCGTGACGCTCACGGAACGCCTCGAGCAGCTTGTACTTGATCACCCAGTCGACCTCGCGGTCGAGCAACAACGGGTCCTTCTCGATCGTGGTGACGCAGTGTTCCCACATCTCAAGCGCTCGCTGTTCCAGCGGGGGGAACCCCTGTGAGTCCGCGTACCGCAACGCTCGGTCGAGGTACTCGCGTTGGATGTCGAGCGCCGACACCTCCCGGCCGTTGGCGAGGCGGACGGTGCGCCGACAGGTGATGTCATGGCTGATCTCCCGAATCGCCCGGATCGGGTTCTCGAGTGTCATGTCGCGCAGCACCACGTTGGGGTCCTCGAGCATCCGCAGCATGCACGCCGCAGCGCCGACCTTGACGAACCCGGTGTACTCGCTCATGTTCGAGTCGCCGACGATGACGTGCAACCGCCGGTACTTCTCGGCGTCGGCGTGGGGTTCGTCGCGTGTGTTGATGATCGGACGGCTCCGTGTGGTCGCCGACGACACGCCCTCCCAGATGTGCTCGGCGCGCTGTGCGATCGAGTACGTCGCTCCCCTGGCGGTCTGCAACACCTTGCCCGCACCGGTGTAGATCTGGCGTGACACCAGGAACGGGATCAACACCTCGGCATAGTGACCGAGGTCGTCATCGCGGCTCGTGAGGTAGTTCTCGTGGCAGCCGTAGGAGTTGCCGGCGGAGTCGGTGTTGTTCTTGAACAGGTAGATCGTGCCGCGGATCGATTCCTCCGCGAGTCGCTGCTCGGCCGACTCGACCAACTGTTCGAGGATGCGTTCGCCCGCCTTGTCGTGCACGATCAGTTCGTACAGCGAGTCGCACTCGGGAGTCGCGTACTCCGGGTGTGATCCGACATCGAGGTACAGACGGGCGCCGTTCTGGAGGAACACGTTGGAGCTGCGCCCCCACGAGACGACCCGACGAAACAGATAGCGGGCGACCTCGTCGGGACTGAGACGACGCTGGCCCCGCAGGGTGCACGTGACGCCGTACTCGTTCTCGAGTCCGTAGATGCGTCGCTCCATCACCGGCAACCTAGTCAGCTCCCCGCCGGGGCGCTCGGTCAAGACACGGTCGAGCGGCCCGCTCCGTGAGGCCGAGGGCTCGATTCAGGCGCGACGGAACTGGACCAGCGACCCCGGTCGAGTCTGGACGACATCGGCGAGGTCGGCGGGCTCGACGACCGCGATCACCGGATAGCCGCCCGTTGTCGGGTGGTTCGCGAGCATGACGATCGGCTCGCCGGCCGGGGTGATCTGGACGGCACCGGGCGTCAAGCCGATGCTCTGCATCTGGGGCTGCGATCGCGTGCTGCGATCGAATTCGCCCGCCTCGAGCCGCACGCCCACACGGCTGAGTTCGCTGGTGATCCGCCACGGTCGGCGGATCAGCGACTGAATGCCTCCGATGAACCAGTCGTGTTGGGGCCCGTCCCAGACCCGCACCCGCGCCTCGGCGGAACCACGCAGCGGGGCGTGGTCGACAGCGAGCGTCGTTCCCGGATCCGGTCCGACGGGAACGAGCGAGTCGACGTCGATCGCTGCCGGCCCGACGCCTCCGAGCGTGTCCTGGCTGCGCGATCCGAGTACGGGGTCGACGTCGATCCCGCCCCGGACGGCGAGATAGGCCCACACCGAACCCGGAGGCACGTCGACGCGAAGCCGGGTTCCGGCTGCGATGGTGTGGCGGCTGGCGTCGGTGCTGCTGGCGATCACGAGCGGTCGCAGCGCCTCGAGAATGAGCGCCCCCATCGTCTCGATCGTCGCTGCGTCGGGCGGATTGCCGACGAGGCGGTTCATCAGGTCGTGGGTTCGTCGATCGACGGCACCGGCCGTCGGCACGCCGAGATGGGTCAGTCCCCGGCGTCCTCGGTCCTGCACCGTGGTGGCGAACCCGGCCTGGACGACGCGCAGCGCCGGAGGCGCCGTCACGCTGCCACCCGCCGGAATCGGACGGACCGGCCAGGATGCAGCAGCGCAGGCGGGTTGCGCTCGGCGTCCCACAGTACGGCCGTCGTGTGCCCGATCAGGTACCACCCACCGGGTGATGCGGACGGGTAGACGCAGGTGTAGCCGGCGGCGACACCGATCGAGCCCGTCGGCACCGAGGTGCGCGGGGTGGCCCGGCGAGGCACGTGCAGGCGCCGGTCGATGCCACGCAGGTAGCCGAATCCGGGGCTGAACCCGCAGAAGGCCACTTCGTACGTGCCGGTCGCGTGGAGGTGCACGACGTCGTCGATCGAGACCTGCGCGGCAGAAGCGAGCTCGCCGATGTCGGGGCCGTCGTACACGACGTCGATCGTCAGCGGAGGCTCGGTCGCCGTCGGCCGGTCAGCTGTCACGACGAGGTCGAGGACCTGCCCGACCGCATCGCGGTGCTCGCTGGTGCATCGAACCACCACGGTCGACTCCGCCGGCACGATCTCCTCGACGCCCGGCACCTCCATCGCTCGGAGCGTGTCAGCCCAGGCAGCGGGCGCCGACACCTGGTCGACCAACCATGCCAGCGGTCCGTACGGCCGTCGCTGCATCGGGTCAGTGCTCGCGGGCGTCGTGGAACACCCGGTGCGAAGGTGCGTAGGTCATGTGTGGCCCCGTTCTGCGCCTGTGCGCTCAGTCGGTGAAACGGTAGACGCCGACGCCCGCAGCATCGAGAGCAGCGCGCACCGCTCGAGCGAGGTCGACGGCGCCAGGGGTGTCGCCGTGCACGCAGATCGAGCGAGCGCGGATGCTCACGACGGTGCCGTCGACCGCGACGACCTCGTTGTCGGTGGCGATGCGCACCGCCCGCTCTGCGACCTCGTCGACGTCGGTGAGCACGCTTCCGGGCTCACGACGAGACACGAGACCGCCGTCGGGCCGGTAGGCACGGTCGGCGAACGCCTCGGGCACGGCCTCCAGCCCCTCCGCGTCTGCGGCCGCCAGCAGCTCCGAGCCCGGTAGCCCGAGGACGGCGAGCGATGGGTCGTACTCCGCGGCGGCCGCCACGAGCGCTCGGGCGGCGGCAGGATGGGTCGCGGTCGTGTGATACAGCGCTCCGTGCGGCTTGACGTAGGAGATCTCCGTGCCGGCCACCTGCGCGAACGCGTCGAGAGCACCGAGCTGGTACAGGACGGCGTCGCGGAGTTCGTCGGGCGCCATGTCGAGGTGGCGACGTCCGAATCCGGGCAGATCGGGGAACGACACCTGTGCGCCGACCGCCACACGGTTCTGCACCGCCAGCCTGCAGGTGGCCCTGAGCACCGACGGGTCGCCTGCGTGGAACCCGCAGGCCACGTTGGCGCTGGTGACGATGCCCAGCATCGCGGCATCGTCACCGAGGGTCCAGACCCCGTAGGACTCCCCCAGGTCACTGTTGACGTCGATGGCGACCATGTCCCGATCGTACGTCGTGCGAAGCGACCCCTGCAGTTGCGATGAGATTCAGCGCCACCCCTCGGCGCGGAAGCTCATCGGAGCGAACGGTCAGGCGCCGAGGTCGGTGGTGGCCAGCCGGTGGAAGCACCGGCGACCGTTGGTGCGCGCGAGGTCGGCGACCTCGAGGTCGTCGGCCGAGATCTCCCGATCGGGCCCGCCGAGCGCCGTTCGGCCGAGCGCGATCGCCGCCGCGCGATCCAACCCGTCGGTCCAGGTCTCGGCGAGACGAGTGTTGATCGCCTCGGCATCCCCGCCGATCGCCGCGTAGTCGCGCTCGTCGACCACCGTACCGTCGTAGAGGATGTGGAACATCTGATCGCCCGACGGTTCGAGACCGACCTCGGCCACGAGGATCTCGACCTCCATCGGCTTCATCTCGTGGGTGAAGATCGTGCCGAGCATCTGGGCGTAGCTGTTGGCGAGGCTGCGGGCGTCGACGTCGTCGCGGGAGTACTGGAACCCCTTCAGGTCGGCCGCCCGCACGCCCGCAACCCGCAGCTGATCGAACTCGTTGTACTTGCCGACCCCGGCGAACGCGATGCGGTCGTAGATCTCGCTCACCTTGCGCAGCGTCTCCGACGCGTTCTCCGCGACGATCACGATGCCGTCGGCGTACCGGACCGCGGCCAGCGCCCGACCTCGAGCGATGCCCTTGCGCGCGAAGTCCGCGCGATCCTTCATCATCTGCTCGGGAGCGACGTAGAACGGCATGCTCATCGCGAACGCACCTCCGCGACGATCGCCTCGTAGCGTGCGGCGAGATCGTCGTCGTCGAGTCGGGTCCACCCCGTGGCGTCGATCGTGGCGACCACGGGATAGATGCCGCGCAGTGCGTCGGGCCCGCCGGTGGCCGAGTCGGCATCAGCAGCCTCCCACAGCGCTCGCGCAGCGAGGTTGACGGCATCGTCTCGACTCATGTCGGAACGGAAACCGACTTTGATCACCGTGCCGGCATGCAGGCTGCCCGATCCCGTCGCGACGTAGTCGCGCTCCTCGTAGCGGCCGCCCGTGGCGTCGTAGTCCCAGAGCCGGCCGCACTCGCGACGAAGGTCGTAGCCACCGAAGATCGGCACCACGACCATGCCCATCATCGCCGCCTGGAGATTGCCCCGAACCATCATCGACAGCTGGTTCGCCTTGCCCTCGAGGCTGAGCGCCGTCCCCTCGACCTTCTCGTAGTGCTCGAGCTGGAGCTGGAACAACCTGATCATCTCCATCGCTGCGCCGGCTGCGCCTGCGATCGCGACGCCGCTGTGGCGGTCGGCCTCGACCACCTTCTCCATCGTGCGATGCGAGATCAGATTCCCGGAGGTGGCGCGACGGTCGCCGGCCATCACGACACCGTCGGCGAACGTGAGTGCCACACACGTGGTGGCGTGCGGCACCGACAGGTCGTGCATCAGATCGGTGGAGGCGCCGACGACCGCTTCAGGACCGAGGCCCACACGACGCAACAGCTCCGGAAAACTCGACCCCGGATCGTCCGAGGTCGAGAAGATCGGCATCGTCACGGGATCACTGACCGCCCTTTTGCACGTAGGACTTCACGAAGTCCTCGGCGTTGGTCTCCAACACCTCGTCGATCTCGTCGAGCAGGTCGTCGAGTTCGGCCTTCAGCTTCTCGCCGGTCTCGGTGACGGCCGGCGCAGCCGAGTCCGTGGTCTCGGTCTCTCGACTCGTGGTGGTCTTCGACTTCTGTGTGCGCTCTGCCATCAGCGTGCAGTTCCCTTCATGGTCGGGGTGTCATGGTCGGAGTGTCAGCTCTGGGCTCTCGCGGTGTCGTCACTGGCCGAGACGGTCGAGGAGTTCTCGTGCCGTCTCGCTCTGGTCGATCAACGTAGCAACGTGTTAGGAGGTGCCGCGCAATGGTT
>Ga0272441_10009237_pt1 | contig 15304 bp, 11 predicted proteins | sample SSMProp6N_FD_193582 | JGI IMG/M metagenome (GOLD analysis project Ga0272441, IMG submission 193582) | Marine sediment archaeal communities from Little Sippewissett salt marsh, Falmouth, MA, United States - SSM-Prop-6N | ecosystem: Environmental > Aquatic > Marine > Wetlands > Sediment ... | reverse complement strand
GGGGGGGTGTCATGGCGCCGGGCGCGCGATTGACTAGCCCCCGGCGGGAGCCGGGGGGCGATGCGCCGGGCGCGCGATTGACTAGCCCCCGGCGGGAGCCGGGGGGGTGTCATGGCGCCGGGCGCGCGATTGACTAGCCCCCGGCGGGAGCCGGGGGGCGATGCGCCGGGCGCGCGATTGACTAGCCCCCGGCGGGAGCCGGGGGGGCGTCCGCTCGTTCACGCATCTCACGCCACCGTGGGCGACGGGTCCGCCTGAAGCGGGTGCGTGCGGACCACGATCGAGAAGATGTACGGATACGCCCTCTGAAGATGCCGCACGTACAGGAGCCACTGCCTTAGCAGCCGCCCGTACACGCGTTGGGCGTCGCCGGCGAGATGGCGGCGGTCGGTTTCGGGCAGGTCGTCGAACGTAGAGCGGGCGCTGAGTTCCTCCATGAGGTGAAAGACGGCCCACAGGAGGTCTGTAAACGCCTCGTGTTCCAGGAGGTTGGGGTTCGCAAGGAGGCGGACGAGCATGTCGCGCCGGTCGACCAGGAAACGGCGCAGGGCGGGCAGGTCCAACCGGTCGGGATCGATCTTGGCCGGCAGATGGGCCAGCACCGCCAAGGCCCGGCGGTAGTGGGCGGGCGTCCAATCGGTGGCCAGGGCCACGGTTCCGTAAACCGGATCGCGGTCGGCCAGGGCGTTTGTCAGATCGCCGAGCAGTGGCGTGCCCACCTCGCTGAAGAACGTGCCGATGACCATGTTCATCTTCTTCATCAGAGCACGCCGCTCTTGACGGGCCAGCAGCCGCTCGATGACGATGGCCACGAGCAATACCTCGATGGGCACGAACGCAATGTCGCCCACCAGGTATATCCAGATGTGGTGGGCGTCGTGGAAGAACAAATAGTGCAGCATGTACACGGCGGCGGACGTGGCGACAAGGCCAAGGGCCATCAGGCTATAGGCCAGGTAGCGTTTCATGGGATTCCTTTTCGCGTCGCCCCCGACTGCCGTCGGGGGCTCGTTGATGATCCCCCCACCCCCGACTGCCGTCGGGGGCTAGTTGGGGCTCGTTCGGGGCTCGTTCACGATCCCCCCACCCCCGACTGTCGTCGGGGGCTAGTTGGGGCTCGTTCGGGGCTCGTTCGGGCTCGTTGATGATCTCACCCCCCCCCGACTGCCGTCGGGGGCTAGTTGGGGCTTGTTGGGGCTAGTTGCTGATCTCACCCCCCCGACTGCCGTCGGGGGCTAGTTGGGGCTCGTTGGGGCTCGTTCGGGCTTGTTCGGGCTCGTTCGGGCTGGTTCGGGCTGGTTGGGCATTCCTGTGACTAGCCCCCGGCGGGAGCCGGGGGTCAGTCTCGGCTTGCGTTATGCGGCTCGGGCGATTATGTTTGGCGCAACCGCGACCAATCCGGGTGCCGACCAATGCTCCACTATATCCTGCGCCGGGTTCTCTACTTCCTCCCGACGCTCATCGTGATTTACACGGTGGCGTTCCTGCTGATGCGCGCCGCCCCGGGCAGCCCGTTCATCCAGGAAAAAGGCATGCCGGAGGAAATCCTCCAGGCCCGCCGGGCCCAGTACTTCGTCGACCGGCCCGTGTACCAGTATACCCGGTTCGCGTGGGACTTGGTAACGCTGCGCGGAATGAAGAGCATCCGGTACCCGAAGCGGAACGTCATCCGCGACATCCTGGCCCCGGCGTTCCCCGTGAGCCTGAGCCTGGGCGTCTGCGCACTCGGTCTGGCGGTGGTTATCGGAACGGCGGCGGGGGTGGCGAGCGCCGCCCGTCCTCGGACGCTCATCGACTATACGGCCATGACGGGAGCGATGATCGGCATCAGCCAGCCGTCGTTCGTCGTGGCCACGGTGCTCATGGGCCTCTTCGCGTTCATGCTGCGGTGGCTGCCGGTGGGCGGTTGGGGTAGCCCGGAGCAGGTCGTTCTGCCGGCGCTGGCCCTGTCGGCGTTGCCGGCGGCGTACATCGCCCGCCTCGTGCGGACGGGCATGCTGGAGGTCTTGTCGGCCGATTTCATACGCACCGCCCGGGCCAAGGGCCTGACGGAGCGACGGGTCCTCCTGGACCACGCCCTGCGCAACGCCTGGCTGCCCGTGCTGGGGTACCTGGGCCCGGCGGCAGCCAGCATCTTCACGGGGTCGTTCGTCATTGAGAAGATTTTTGCGATTCCCGGCGTGGGGCAGCACTTTGTGGACTCGGCCCTGCACCGCGACCACCCGCTCATCCTGGCCACCGTCCTGCTGTACGCCGTGCTGCTCGTGGTCTTTAACCTGGTGGTCGACGTCGGGTACGCCTGGCTGGACCCGAGGATTCGGTATGAGTGAGGCGCCCGAAAGCGGCGAGGCGTACGAGGTGTCGGCCGCCGGCCAACCGGCCCGGTCGCCGCTGTGGCTGGCGGTGCGCCGGTTCCGCCGCAACCGCCTGGCGATGGCGGGGCTGGCGCTGCTGGCCGTCATGGTCCTCAGCAGTCTGGGGGGGCTGGTTTGGAACCACGTGTCGGTCGCACGCGGTCGGCCGGAGCCGTACCGGCACCAGATGAAGGGCGACCATCCGCAACCGCCCTGCCCGGCCCACCCGTTCGGCACCGACCCGCTGGGGCGCGACCTCTTTGCCCGGACGCTCATCGGCGGATGCACGTCGCTGGGGGTGGGCTTGTCGGCGGCCGTCGTCAGCGTCCTGATCGGCACCCTTTGGGGAACGACCGCCGGGTACGTCGGCCGCAGCGTGGACACCGTCATGATGCGCATCGTGGACGTGCTCTACGGGCTGCCGTACATGCTGGTCATCATCCTGCTGCTCGTCCTCTTTGCCGAACAGTATACGTGGCTGCGCGTGGTGGTGCTGTTCCTGGCCATCGGGTCGGTGTCGTGGCTGACGATGGCCCGCGTGGTCCGGGGGCAGGTGCTGGCCCTCAGGGAAGCCGAGTTCATCCAGGCGGCCCGGGCCATCGGGTCGGGGTCCGTGCGCATCATCGTCCAGGAGTTGCTGCCGAACGTAACGGGCACGATCCTGGTGTGCGCCACGCTGACGGTGCCGCTCGCGATCCTCCAGGAATCGTTTCTCTCGTTCCTGGGCCTCGGCGTGCCGCCGCCGCTGGCCTCGTGGGGCACGCTGGCCTCCGACGCCGTCGAGGCGCTGAACCCCGTCCGGGCGTACTGGTGGCTGCTCGTGTTTCCGTGCGCGTGCCTCGGGGCAACGCTGCTGGGGCTGAACTTCGTGGGCGACGGCCTGCGCGACGCCTTCGACCCGCGGAGCCGGTAACGGCCACAGCCACGCCTCGCCATGCAGGAAGGGGCCGACCGTGAGATCGCCAGCCGGGGTCCGATGCCCGCGCCCCCGCCCGCGAATCCGGGTCGCCACAGCCATGATCGGTTTTCTGGCGATTGTGTGCGGCCGCCATGCCGCCGCTTTCGTCCAACCCGACGAGATGGCGCAGAAGGACCAGTGGGTCAAGAAACACCTGCTCGACTGTCGGCTGAACCCGTCACCGGTCGAGCGGGCCGTGTCGCCACCCACCCCGCCGCAACCCGGCCTGACCGTCCTCGCGAACAACGATCCCGTTATCCGGAACGAGCGGGCCGGCCAACCGCTCAGGCTCGGCGACACCCAATACGCCCGAGGCCTGTACTGCCATGCCGTCAGCAAGGTCGTCGTGCGTCTGCCCGGCCCGGGCAAGACGTTGACGACCGTCGTGGGCCTCGACCGCAACGACGATACCCTCCGGGGACGAGGCAGCGTGGTGTTTCGGGTCGGCGTGGGGGGCGCGGCGCGGTTCACGTCGCCGGTCATGCGCGTCGACACGCCGCCGCAGGAGGTCCGGGTCGACCTGGCCGGCGCACAGACGTTCACGCTCGAGATCGGCGACGCGGGCGACGGCATCGGCTGGGACCAGGCCGACTGGGCCGACGCCAAGGTCACACTGGCCGATGGCCAAACCGTGTGGCTGGGCGACTTGCCGCTTCACGACGAGCGGGCCGGGCCGGGTGGCCCCGCCGCGCTGCCACGCAGCAGCCTCCTGCCATTCGCCTTTGTCTACGGCGGGCGGCCGTCCGACGCGCTCCTGGCCTCATGGCCCCGGCAGACCGAGAGTACCCGGCTCGACCAGAACCGTACGCGGCACACGCTCATATGGACCGACCCGCGAACCGGCCTGGAGGTGCGGTGCGTAGCCGTTGACTACGCAGACTTCCCGGCTATCGAGTGGACCGTGTACCTCGGGAACACCGGCCAGGAGAACACGCCGATCCTGGAAAACGTCCAGGGGCTCGACACAAGGGCCGGACAAACCGGAGGCGACACCATCGTCCTGCGGCACCCGAAGGGCGACACCTGCGGCCCGGACCTTTACGAACCGCAGGAAGCGCGCCTGGCGCCGAACAGCCTATCGCGGTTCACTCCCGCCGGGGGCCGGGGGACGAACGGCCGATTCCCCTACTACAATCTCCAGACGGGTGACGGCGGGCTGAACGTCGCGGTCGGCTGGCCCGGCCAATGGGCAACCACCTTCACGCGCGACGCCGAGCCCGGTGTCCGTGTCACCGCCGGGCAGGAGTCGACGCGCCTGAGGCTGCGCCCCGGCGAGACGATCCGGACGCCACTCATCGCCCTGCTTTTCTGGCACGGAGCCGACACCGTCCGAGCCCAGAACCTGTGGCGGCGGTGGATGTGGGCCCACAACGTGCCCCGCACGGCCGACGGCCGATTGCCCCCGCCCATCCTCCACGGCAACACCTCGGGCCAGTTCCACGAGATGACCCGCGCCAACGAGGCGAACCAGAAGTTCTTCATCGACCGCTACGTGGAGGAACGCATCGGCATCACGTTCTGGTGGATGGACGCCGGCTGGTACCCCTGCAGCGGGGAGTGGCCCCGCACGGGCACCTGGGAACCGGACCGCGACCGATTCCCGAACGGCCTGCGGGCCATCTCCGACCACGCCCGTCGCCAAGGCGTCCGGACGCTCGTCTGGTTCGAGCCCGAGCGCGTCGCGGGCGGCACCTGGCTGGCCGAGCATCACCCCGAATGGCTCCTCGGGCCCCTGCTGAACCTCGGTAACCCCGATGCCCGCCGGTGGCTTACGGACCACGTCGATCGCCTCCTCGGCGAGCAGGGCATCGACCTGTACCGGCAGGACTTCAACATGGACCCGCTGGGCCACTGGCGCAGCGCCGACGCCCCCGACCGCCTCGGCATGACCGAAAACCTGCACGTCCAGGGATACCTGGCCTACTGGGACGACCTGCGCCGCCGGCGCCCGAACCTCATCATCGACAGTTGTGCCTCCGGCGGCCGCCGCAACGACCTCGAAACGATGCGCCGCTCCGTGCCCCTGCATCCGACCGATTACAACTACGCCGACCTGCCCGTCAAGCAGGCGTATCACTTCAGCCTATGGCAATGGATTCCGTACTACGGGTCCAACACGGTGCCTAGCGATCCGGTCAGCGTGCAGGCCTTCCGGAGCGGCCACGGGTCGAGCCAGACCCTCGGCTATGACATGCGGCGCGACGACCTGGATTACGACCTCCTGAGACGGCTTGCCCAGGAGTGGCGGCGCATCGTGCCGTATTACCGCGGCGACTTCTACCCCCTTACGCCTTACAGCCGCGACACACGGCACTGGATCGCCTGGCAATTCCACCGGCCCGAAACGGGCGACGGTGTCGTCGAGGCCTTCCGCCGCACCGACTGCAACGAACCCGGCCGAACGCTGCGCCTCCACGCACTCCAGCCCGACGCAACCTACGAGGTCACGAACCTCGATGGCCACACGCCGAAAGAAACGCGCGGCCGCGAACTGATGGAGGCCGGACTACGCGTCGACATCACGGATGTCCCCGGTAGCGGCGTCATCGTCTACCGGAGGCTGAAGCAGGCAGGCCACACCGCCTCGCAGCCTGCGCCTACCGCTTCACCTCCCACACGTGAATGAGGCCGCGGTCGTCCTCGTCGGCGTTGCGCTCGAAGACGTAGAGGCGTCCCCGCGCCTGGTCGGCGGCGCACGCCGTCACCTTGCTGAGGTCCTGCTTGCCCTTGATGCTGAAGAGGACCGGGTCGAGGTCCATGACGGCGTACGGCTGGGGTTCGTGCGGTTTCATCGTGCCGGCCGCCACCTTCGCGAGGTCGGCCGGGTCGTAGAACCGGGCCTGCCGGACGAACGCCTCGCTCCACCAGCCGCGCTGGTCGTTGGGGTATGCGGGGACGGGCGGCCAAGGCCCTTCCTCGGGCCAGACCACCCCGTTCGCAAAACCGTACCAGCATTTGCCGGTGCCCTTTGAGCCCGTGAAGACGACGGCCGCACGCTTGCCGTCCGTGAGCCAAGCGGCGCCGGCCCATTCGTCGGAATGGTGGTAGTCGCGCATGGTGTGCCGCTCGTCGGGCTCGTCGTACATTGAGGAATACCGGAGCAGCGTCACGGCCTTGAGTTCGACCCCCTCGGGCGGCGGGTTGCCGTGCTGCCACGGGGCAATGGCAAACAGCGCAGGCCCCATGCTACCCTGCCCGCCGTCGCGGAACCGGCCCGTGCCGATCCGCCGGCCGCCGGTGTGCCGGTCTGCCCACACTTGGGGGATGGCGAAGAGGTAGTCGGCCGTCACGTACTCATCGAGGCCGGCGATGCGCCACGGGCCGGCGGTCTTGGCGGCCGAAAGCGTGACCTCGCACCAGCTGTGCGACGGGCCCGTGAACGTCTCGTGCATGTGCTGGCCGAAGCAGAAGTACAGTTTCGGCGCGGTCTGGTCGCCCTGGGGCGGCAGGTAGGCCAGGTCTGCCCGCGGAATCTCGTAATCCACGAAGTGGCCGGCCCGGATGTCGGCGAACGGCTGAAGGGTCTTGGCGGTCGGCAACTCGGCCGCCTTCTTCGCCGCCGACACCACCGGCGCCGGGATGCTGATTTCCGAAACGAAGTGCTGGTGGTCGTGGCCGAAGCCGAAGAGCGACCCGGGATACGCGTCGCTAGCGCCCTTCGGGTCGCCGTCGGGCCGGTAGGCAAGCCCATCGCCGGCCCATCCCCAGTTGCTTCCGCCGGACTCGCCGGGCAGCCGGAAGGCCCCGCGGTAAACGAGGTCATCCGGCTGGAGCCGAGCGGTCGGTGGTGCGGACGACGTTTCGGTGCTGGTGGTCGACGGGGCGGCGGTGTCGGCAAGCGGGGCCGCCTGGGCCTCGGCCGCGGGCTCGGGCGCATCGGCGGGCGAGCAACCGGCCGAGCCGAATGCGGCAACCACCGACAGAACAACCAGCAGAAACGCACGGCAAACGGTGCGCGTGAGCATCGTAAGTCCCCTTTCCAGAAAAACATGCCTTGCGCCCTACGCATACCGCGGCGGGCGTGGGGTTGTCAATCGGATTGTAACCTGCTGTCGCGCCCCGCGCCTCACGTGCCGAACTTGCCCGGCCACGCCGCCCTCCCCCACGAGCCGTTTTCGGACACACTCGTTCGCCCTGCCCTTCGAAGCGGCAAGGCACCCCGGCGGGCCTTCCCTCGTGAAGGCCGCTTCCGCTTCGGGGCCGCAGGCTACTCCTCGGCCGGGAGGAGGCGGCCGATTTCCACGTCGTCCCACCAGCCGTTGGTCGACCACGTCCGGATGGCAAACCGGCCGGCCGGCAGCGGCGCCGGATCGCACACGTCGTGAATCTTCTTGCCGTCCACGTAGTACCGCAACCGACCCTCCTGGAGAGCAACGGCGATTCGGTACTCGCGGCCGACCTCGGTCCGTACGTCCGCCTCGTGCAGCAGGTTGAAGCCGGGGTTGCGGCGAGCGCGGCTCCAGCCCGGGCGGCATCCGCCCACAAACGTCACGATGTAGTTCGGAATCGTGTGATACGCCTTGTACGCGCCCGTGCGGGTAAAGCGGACCGGCGCGCCGTCGGCCTCCCGCGCGTGCAGAAACAGGTTGAGGTTGGCGGCGTTGGTCTCGGCGGGTGGCACGGCCTTCGCCCGGAACCGCACCAGGACGTTCCGGGGCAGTTCAGGCCGGTACCAGATCGTTGCGACGTTCGGCGTCGCCGGGTCGCGAGTGCGAACGCAAAGCCGGCCGTCGCGGACGGCTACGTCGCTGTTGCCCTCCGCGCACCACCGGCCGGCCCAGTCGTCGCGGTCGAACGATTCCCGGGCTACCCACCGAACGCGGTAGGCGTCGCCGCCCAGGCTAACCGTCTCAAGGCGGCCGGCCCCGGCACCCTCGGGGGCAGCCGCCGGTAAGCAGCGCGCCGAGCCGAAAGCAACGGTGAGCAGGGCGCCGGCCAGGAACGGCACGTGGCGGGCGGCGGTGGCGCGCATCGCACGTCCCCTTTCGAGAAGATGGGCCTCACCCGTATCGGCACCGTGGACAGGGGCGCCGTGTCAACCGGACGGCGGAGGCGCAGACGCCCCGTGACCCCGACGCATCAGTCCAACTGCACGCTGACGGCCGCCCCACCTTTGCCGAGCGTGACCTTCACCGTGCGCGTCTTGCCGCCGGCGGAAACCGTCACCTCGTAGGCGCCGAGGAACCCGCAGGCCTGGAACCGCCCGTGGGCGTCCGTGGAACCGTCTTCCCGCGTCCACCACTCCTTCAGGACGAGGTCGCGCCACGCTTCGCCGTGAGGCCGTAGCGTCCAGCCGCGGTCGAAGAGGGCGGCTTCGGGCTTCCAGTGCCGGCCGGCCCAGAACCCCCACATCAGGATGCCCTCGACCCGGGGGTGGCTGAACACGGCCGTCAGAAAATCGCGCATGTAGTCGGCCTGGAGCCGGCGGTCCTTCGTGTTGATGTCGAACTCCGTGACCTGGATCGGAAGGTCGAACCCGGCGAAGCGGTCCAGGACCTCGACCAACCGCTCGGGCGGGGTCAGGTTGCCGCCGAAATGGCACTGCATACCCAGGCCGCCGAGCGGGGCGCCCGCCTCTTGCAGGTACCGGACGGTCTGCTCGTAGTGGTCCTGATGTTTGCGGTCCGTGCCGCCGCCCGCCAGGATGTTCTGGTCGTTCAGGTAGAGGACCGTGGCGGGGTCGGCCGCTTGAGCGGCCTTGTACCACTCGACCATCACCTCGTTACCGAGCACGTCCATGACGTCGTGGTTCCAGAACGGTTCGTTGATAACGTCCCAGTCGGCGATGCGGCCTTTGAGGGTGGTCACCTCCGTGCGGATGTGGTCGACAATGCGGCGGCGGAGGGCGGGTTTATCGTTTTTCAGGCGGCCGAGGTCGCGCGGCATGCGCTTCCAGGACGGCCAGACGAGGCAGTGCCCGCGGACCACGATGCCGTGCTCGCTGAGCCAATCGAGCGCCTTGAGCGTCCGGGCCCGGCCGGCCGGGTTCTCCCAATGCGGCCACTTCAGGTCGTTCTCGAAGACGACCTTCGAGAACCACGTGCGGATGACCTCGCGGTACTGCTTGCCGTCATCGCCGCCGCGCTCGATACAGTCCGCGGCGACGGCCGACCCAAACCCGAAGGCGTGCCGCTGCATCGCCACCGCCACCTGGGCGCTGCGAACGGGTTTCCCGTCAGCCCCGGTGACCGTAACCGCAAGGTTGGCCTTGCGGTGCTTTTCGATGCGCCGTCGAGCGGCGTCGCGCCACGCGGCGCCGGGCGCCCGGCCGTCGTACGATGCCGCTTCGGTCGCGGCTGCAACGAGAACCACCAGCGCCAGGAGGACGCTTCCGTATCGCATGGGCCATCCTTTCGGTGATCGGGGCAACGCGTCAGTGCGTTCGGCCGGCCACCTTCTCCACATCGACCGGCAACAGGTGTTCGCGCTTGGGGTCGTGGTTCGGGTTCAGGCGGGGAAGGCGGGCGCCAACGGCCTTGCGCCAGCGGGCGAGGTCGCGGCGGAGGGCGGCCGTCTTCTCGGGCATGGCGCCGGAGAGGTCGTTCTGCTCGCCGATATCCTTGCGGAGGTTGTAGAGTTCGGCCCGGCCCGTCTCGTAATGCTCGATGAGTTTGAAATCGCCGCGGCGGACGGCGCCCATCGGGCGACGGTCGTACGAGCACGTCGGGAAGTGCCAGTACAGCGCCTCGCGCGCGAGGCCGCCCGTCCCCTTCAGCAGCGGCACGAGCGACGCGCCGTCCAGGGGTCGGCCCGCCGGAGCCGTCGCGCCGGCCGCCCCGAGCAGCGTCGGGTACAGGTCGTGGCTGATGACGGGCGTTTGGCATACCGTGCTCGGGCGCACGACACCCGGCCAGCGAACGACGAGCGGCACGCGGATGCCGCCCTCGTACAGGTCGCCCTTGTGCGACCGCAGCGGCGCAACACTCGTGACGAGCGGGCAGTCGAAGCGCATGTCGCGCACGAGGCCGCCGTTGTCCGAGAAGAGGACCACGAGGGTCCGGTCGGCGAGGCGCAGGGCCTCGAGCGTCCGCAGCACGAGGCCAACCGATTGGTCGACCATCTCGACCATGGCGGCGTATTCGGGATGGATGCTCTTGACGCCCTCGCGTTTGGCCTTGGCCTCGTACTTCGTGACAAGGTGGTCGGGGGCCTCGAGCGGGGCATGAACGGCCTTATGGCACAGATACAGGAAGAACGGCTCGCTTGCGCCGCCCTGCCCCGCCCGGCCGCGCTCGGCGATGAAGCGGACGGCCTGGGCGGTCCACGGGCCGGCCTGCTTGGCGGTGGCGCGCCGTGCGAAAGCCTGAACGTCGCGCGCGAGGTCCGGCCCAAGGCACGAGAGGTCGCCCGTCTTCGACGCCGACACGAACCCGTGGTCTTCGGGCCTCCCGCCGAGGTGCCACTTGCCGACGCACGCGGACGTGTAACCGGCTTCCCCGAGCGCTTCGGCCAGCGTCACGTGCTCTGCCGGCAGGGCGTCGAGGAGCGGCGGCTGGAGCATCTTGCCGAACGGCCGCTGACCCCAACGGTTCAGATGGATCACCTCCCAGATGCCAACACGCGCGGGGGCCTGGCCGGTCATGAGGCTCGCACGGGTGGGCGAGCAAACGGGCGCCCCGGAGTACGCGTCGGTAAACCGCATGCCGGCCGCGGCGAGGCCGTCCATGTGCGGCGTGTCGATGAAGCGGTTCCCGTAGGAGCCCAGGTCCTTCCAGCCCAGATCGTCGACGAGGATGAAGACGATGTTGGGCGGCGTGGCGGGCGCGGCGGCCCGGGCAACGCCCTGCCCCGTGGCGGTGGCCAAGGCGGCCGATCCGGCGGCCGTGTAGGCCAGGAAGGACCGGCGAGACAGGCGGCGTATGGCCATGGTCGGCTCCCATGCGGCAATCGGGTGGCGAAAACCATTCTGGGGCGACGGCCGCACCAAGTCCAGCGGTTTCACCCGCCCGAGGGCTGGAAACCGCACGCCCATCGTGTATACTGGACCGCTGCGGAAAGCAAACGTATCGGGCCGCATGCAAGAGACCGTGAAGCGAGCAACCATGCAGATGCGACGTAACATCGTTCACGCCGGCGCCGGAAGCCTGACGTACGCCATCCGCGAGATCGTCCAGGTGGCCCACCGGTTCCGCGACCTCGGGGTCGACATGACGTACGAGAACATCGGCGACCCCGTGCAGAAGGGTGAGCTGATCGCCCCCTGGATTCGCGACATCATCCACCAGGTCATCGACGAGAACCTGGCGTTCGGCTACTGCGACACGGCCGGCGTGCCCGAGGCCCGCGAGTTTCTGGCCACCGAGGTCAACAAGCGCGGCGGCGTCGAGGTGACGCCCGACGACATCCTCTTCTTCAACGGCATCGGCGACGCCGTGGGCAAGGTGTACGGGTTCCTGCGGCGCGAGGCCCGGGTCATCGGCCCGACACCGGCCTACAGCACGCATTCCTCGGCCGAGGCCGCCCACTCCGGCTACGAGCACCTGACGTATGAGCTCGACCCGTACGCCGGCTGGATGCCCGACCTGGACGACCTCCGCCTCAAGGTCAAGTACAACGACTCGATTGCCGGCATCCTCCTGATTAACCCGGACAATCCGACCGGGGCGGTGTACCCGCGCGAGATGATGGAGGGCCTCGTCGACATCGCCCGCGAGTTCGGTCTGTTCGTCATCTGCGACGAAATCTACACCCACATCGTCTACAACGGACACCAGACGCTGCATACCTCCGAAGTCATCGGCGACGTGTGCGGCCTGGTGATGCGCGGCATCTCGAAAGAGGTGCCGTGGCCCGGGGCACGGTGCGGATGGATCGAGGTCCTGAACCGCGACCGCGACCCACTCTTCGACCGGTACGTCGAGTCGCTCTTGGCGTCGAAGCGGCTGGAGGTGTGCTCGACCACGGCCCCGCAGATGGCCGTCCCGCGTATCCTCGGCGACGAGCGGTACCCGGCCCACCTCGCCAAACGGGCCGCCCTGTTCGAGCACCGGGCACGCGAGGCCCACGCCGCCCTCCAGGACATCCCGGGCGTGCGCGTCAACATGCCCAGCGGCGCGTTCTACATGACCGTCCTCTTTGAGGACGGCGTCCTGAACGACCGCCAGACGCTGCCCATCGCCAACGACCGCGCCCGCGAGATAACCGGCCACATCGTGCAGGGTGTGCCGAACGATCAGCGATTTGTCTATTACCTGATGGCCTCGACCGGCATCGTGGTCGTGCCGCTGTCGGGCTTCTGCTGCAAGCGCGACGGCTTTCGCGTTACGCTGCTCGAGACCGACGACACGAAGCGGCGCTGGACGTTCGAGGCGCTGGCCCGCGCGATGCGCGACTACATCGCCAGCGCGGAATGACGACCATGTGGGCCGGGACAACGTCCCGGCGATCTCACGCATTGCCGGGGCTCTCGCCCCGGCCTACCCTTACAGCAGCGCCGTCGAAAAGTACCGTTCCGCCCGGTCCGGCAGGACCGTGGCAATGGTCCCGTCCACGTGGCCGGCCAGCCGGCGGGCGGCCCACACGTTCGCCCCGGACGAAATGCCCACCAGCAGGCCGAAGTCGCGGCCAAGTTCGCGCGTCGTCTCAATGGCGTCCTCGTCGGTCACCTCGATGACCTCGTCGATGAGCGACGTGTCGAGAATGGGCGGCACGAACCCGTCGCCGATGCCCTGAATCTGGTGGAGCCCCGGCTCGTGCCCGAGCAGCGCCGACACGTTCTTCGGTTCGACGGCAGCCAGATGCACCGTGGGCCGATGCTCGCGCAGGAACTTGCCGATGCCTTGCAGGGTGCCCCCGCTGCCCACGCCCGCCACGAAACAGTCGACGTTGCCGGTCATCTGGTGCCACAGTTCGCGGGCGGTCTGCTCGTAGTGGACCCGCGGATTGTTCGGGTTCTCGAACTGCTGGGCAACGAACACGCGGGGGTCGGCCTCGGCCATCTCGCGGGCCCGGCGGACCGACCCGTCCAGGCTATCCTCGGCCGGCGTCAGCACGAGGTCGGCCCCGAGGGCGCGGACGAGTTTCTTCCGCTCCTCGCTCATGTTCGCCGGCATGATGATGCGAACCTGGTACCCCTTCAGGCGGCCCACCAGGGCCATGCCGATGCCCGTGTTGCCGGACGTGGGCTCCACGAGGATGGAGTCGGGCGTGAGGCGGCCGTCGCGTTCCGCGCCCTCGATCATGGCCACCGCCACCCGGTCCTTGATGCTCCCGCCCGGGTTCAGGAACTCGGCCTTGCAGAAGATGCGCTCGCGGCCCAGCCGCACGAGCGGCGTGTTGCCGATGAGGTCCAGGATGTTGTCGGTTAACATGGCGTGGCCTTATGCGAAGAAGTCTTAGCGGTCTCTTAATCACTTCGCCGTTATCTTTGCGTCCTTTGCGCCCTTTGCGGTTCCAGAACCCTACCGTTCGAGGATGAGCGGCCGGTCGATCGCGACCCCCTGCCACTCGGCCCGCTCCGTCGGCCAGTCTGTCGGCCGGGCCAGCAACTCCGGGCCGGACGCCGTGCACAGGATCGTGTCTTCGCACTTCGTGCCCGCCACCGTCGGGTTCCACGCGAACGCCTGGCCGGCCAAGGCCTCGACCGTGCATCCGGGGCTCGCCTTGACCTCGCGCGGCAAGTAGCCGATCGACCCGCCCTGGTGATGCAGCCGCCACTCGTCCGGGTAGCCCGCGTCGGCGTACGCCGCCCGGGCCGCGTCGAAGATGGCCCCGAGCGTGGCCCCCGGCCGCGTGGCGCCGATGAGAGCGGCATCGGCCTGCATGACGGCCCGGTGCCGGGCAGCGAGGTCGTCGGAAATCGGCCCGAACGAGACAAGCCGCGAGCACGCCGCTATCAGCCCGCCGCGTTCCGCGCACGAGGCCACCATGACGTACCGTTCCACCGGGTTCGCCGTGGGCAGCGGATGGCGATGGGCGGCCAACCGTTCGTCGGCCCCCACGAGGAGGACCCACGGCAGGCACCCGCGCCGCCGCAGTTGGCCGGCCGCCTCGCCCGCCACGGCGTCCTCGGTCCACCCCGGCTCGACGCGCCGGCACACGGTTTCGATGGCAGCCGTTACGTCCGCCGCCACGGACCGGTACCGCGCGATCTCCGTCTCGGTCAGGGTCCAGCGGAGCCGGTCGAACGCGGGATCGAGCGGCTCGGCCGCCAGGCCCGCGACCGGCACGTCGGCCGCCACGCGCCGCCCGCCGACGGCCTTCGCAAGAACCGACTCGCGCTCCGCCGGGTCGGCGTACGACCATGCCCGGACGCCGATATCGGTATCCGCCAGGTCCTCGCCCGTGAGGCGGGTGGCCTCGATGGTCGTCGTCAACACGCATGCCCCGTCGCGGTCGACCAAGAGGTGCGAGTTGCCGGCGTCGCACGCCGCGCCCACGTAGTTCCGGGCGCCGCCCGTGTACCATGCGAAATTGCAGCGCCGCGACAGGAGGACGGCTTCCAGACCGTGGGCATCGAGCAACGCAACCACCTGCTCGTGCTTATGCCGGCGCTCGGCCTCAGGCGGCATGCGGGTTCCCTTCCGTCTGGCTCACACTGGAAAGGGCCATTGTGCCGGGAGGCAAACGGGAATGCAATGGGCGAGCGGACGTTCGGACTCGCTCTGCCCCGTCGGATCGGCCTTCGGCCGCGGAGCCGGGAGATGGCCGGATGAAACCGCATGGCCTTTAGGCGTCGGGGCGTCGTCATACCGTTCCCAGGCCGTCCACACGCCCATGGCCACAATCAGCACCGCAGCGCCAATGGCGATGACCGCCCCGGCGATGCAGAGGCCCCGGCGGCGGCGGGTCCATCCGAGAACCGACAGGAACCCGCCCACCAGCAGCGCCAGCAGGCACCCCCCGAGCGGTATGAGACGCATGAGCACGATCAGGCCGTACATGTCGCCCACGAACGCGCTCGGAAACGCCATGTCGTAAATCTGGAACGCGGCGCCGAGGCCGCCGACGACCATGGCCCCAACGGCCGCCAGATAGAGCCCGCGCGGCATGG
>Ga0272441_10009236_pt1 | contig 15307 bp, 11 predicted proteins | sample SSMProp6N_FD_193582 | JGI IMG/M metagenome (GOLD analysis project Ga0272441, IMG submission 193582) | Marine sediment archaeal communities from Little Sippewissett salt marsh, Falmouth, MA, United States - SSM-Prop-6N | ecosystem: Environmental > Aquatic > Marine > Wetlands > Sediment ... | reverse complement strand
TAGACCTGTTTTCATAACCTAACCATTATCACTTAGAAAACCTTTGCAAACTAAGAAGGCTTCATTGCATGCTTTATCAAGGTTATCATTAATTATTACTTCATCAAAACTAACTGTATCAGCCATTTCCTCATTTGCTTTATTGATACGCATTTCAATTTCTTTGGGATGATCTGTTCCTCTTTTCATTAGTCTTTTCCTTAGTTCATCAATACTTGGGGGCTCAATGAATAAAGAAATCGCCCTTTCACCAAACTCTTTCTTAAGGCTGATACCGCCTTTAACATCCACATCAAAGATAATATGGCTGCCCTTTTCCCATATTCGTTTTATTTCACTTCGCAGGGTGCCATAGAATATGTTCTCATATACTTCCTCCCACTCGACAAAGTCATTATTATCTATTTTTTCCCTGAATTCATCAGCAGTCAGGAAGTAGTAATCCACTCCATGTCTTTCCCCATAACGAGGCTGCCTGCTCGTTGCTGATATTGAAAATTCCAGCCCTGGCTGATGCTTGAGGATGTATTTAACAATACTTGTTTTGCCTGATCCTGAGGGTGCAGAAACAATAATTACTCTCCCTTTACGCTTATCCTTTTTCATAATACATTCAACAACTGCTCCTTAATTTTTTCCAGCTCATCCTTCATCATTACCACTATCTTTTGTATTCGGACATCATTGGCTTTGGAACCCAGGGTATTAATTTCCCTTCCCATCTCCTGTGATATAAAACCTAGTTTTTTCCCGTTTGCAGTTTCTGATTCTACTGTCTGAATAAAGTAGTCGCAGTGTTTCTTCAGTCTTACTTTTTCTTCGGTAATATCAAGTTTTTCCAGGTAATATATTACTTCCTGTTCGAACCTGTTTTGATCAATGTTTTCATTTTCCAGCTGCTTCAGGCTGTTGTTTATCTTCTCTCTTATTTTAACGATCCTTTCTTCTTCGTAAGGTTTTATCTCATCTAAATATGATTCAATCAGCCTGATTCTGTTCCTGAGGTCTTTTTCCATTGCTTTGCCTTCTTCCATCCTGAACTCATCAAGTTTACTTATTGCATCATCCAGAAGACCGGCAATAAGTTCCCATTCTTCTTCACTGATCGTTTGTCTGTCAGTTTTGAGGGTTTCAGGAAGCCTCATTATAATTGATAGAAGTTCCTTCCTGTTCTCAATGTATAATTCACCGGCCACATCGATCAGCTGACTGTAATAACTTTTTATGGCGGCTTTATTAAGTTTTGGTACATTCTGATCATCAATAGTATCGACGAATATCGTAAGGTCTGCTTTTCCCCTGCTCAGACCCTGGCTTATTTTTGATCGTAATTCTATTTCTTTTTCTTTATAATACCAGGGTATCTTTGTGTTTATATCTATTTGTTTGCTATTCAGTGATCGTAGCTCAACAGTGATTTTTTTTTCCGGTGTTTCGGCAATGGATAAACCATAGCCTGTCATTGATTTGATCATAAACAGTTGCTTTGTTAAACAAATGTATTAAAAATAGAGATTTTATTTAACCTGTGGCTTTACAATAACCTTTTTCTTCCAGCGTCCTGTAAGGTAATATATCCATGACATAATCAGACCTGTAGCCCAGCTCATGGGGAATGACCACCAGATGCCTGTTTCTCCGAGCCTGTTAGAAAGGAATATGGCGAAGGGTATTCGAATAAGCCAGAGAGAGATAAGAGTAAATATCATTGGGATAAATGTATCACCTGCTCCTCTCATTACTCCGTTAAAGGTAAACATAAAAGCAAAAAGCAGGTAAAAGAGACTTACTATAGTAAGATATTCGGAGCCAATATCTATAACATTCGCGTCATTGGTAAATGCATCCATGAAAATATCACCGAAAGAGACAATGATAGCAGTTGTCGCTATGGTGACTATACTTGTCAGCAGTATGGTGGATAATAAACCGGTTTTCACCCTGTAAGATTTATTTGCACCCAGATTTTGTCCAACAAAAGTTGCCAGTGCCTGAGCCATTATCATTGCAGGTATTAAAGCTATTGCGTCAAGCCTGCTGGCAACTGAATAAGCTGCAATTACATTTGTTCCAAATGTATTTACAACACCCATGATGGCCATGTTTCCGAGGGCAACAAAACTATGTTGAAAACCTGTGGGCAAGCCTATCCTAATACTGTGCTTAAATATTTGCCTGTCAAACACAAGACCTCTAAGCCTGATATTGATTATTTTGTGGTGCCTGTTCAGGTAAAAAATTGCAGTCACCAATGCACCGGTCTGTGATATGACTGTTGCAAGGGCTACTCCTTTTACTCCCATATTGAATACTATTACAAAAAGGAGGTCTAGCAGCACATTGGTCAGAGTGGAAATAATAAGAAAGTAAAGAGGTGTCTTTGAATCTCCCATGCCTCTCAGTATTGCACTTGTGCCGTTAAAACCGAAGAATACAACCATACCCAGCAGGAAAATATTGAGATATTCAAGTGCCATAGGCATCACTTCTTCGGGAAGGTTAAGCAATATGAATATATCTTTACTGAAAATAATTCCAAGGGCAGTAGTTACCAGGGAGGCAAAGAACATACCTATATACATTGTGTCGATTGCCCTGCTTACATTATTATAATCTTTGGCACCGAAATATTGTGATATGACTATAGTTATCCCGGAAGCAAGTCCTATTATCATTGAGATAAGCACAAATATTACAGGGAATGAGGCACCTACTGCAGCCAGCGCTTCTTTGCCTATGAAGTTACCAACAATAATACTGTCGACTACATTATAAAACTGCTGAAACAGGCTGCCAGCCAGCATTGGCAAAGCAAACTGCAAGATCAGTTTTCCCTCTTTGCCTGTAGTCATATCTTTCATGGGATGCCTTTAAAGTGAACTGCAAAAGAAATGAAAATACCACCAACATCAAAATTATATCTTATGGTGTATATCTTTTTATCCAAATTCCGTTATATAGAAGAAATGACTTAATTTTGGCATTGCTTTTAAAAAATTGTATGATGCTTTGAAACTAATTTAAACTTGACCAACAATTAGGTATGATAACATTTCCAAGAAAAATTCTCATCTTCATTATTGCATTTCTAGCCATATCTGTTCACGTTTCTGATATATATTCACAGGTAGAAACACAAAGTGATTCGACCGGCTTTTATGTTGATACACTAATGCAAGCTGAAACAGTTGACTCACTTGCAAACACTATAGGTATGAACATTCGTTTTGATACCGAACAGGCTGTTGAATACCTTTCAGAGTGGTATGAGAGCAATATGTGGAATAGTAAGGATCACCCACTGCGAAAATCGATTAAGCGGTTACTTTTTGAAGTTACCAGTGATCCTCTGTACATATCCGAGGACTACCTCAGACAGTATGAGTGGGAGAAGATTAAGATTCCGGCCAGCAGCTTCTATAATTGGGATACAATAGTAATACCTATTCCATCTGAGAATAATGTAAAAATAGATTACGGTACTGAGGAGGATATTTTTGATCCTTTGCTTGCTGATACTACAATTATCAGGGATGATACTGTAAGCTGGTATAAAAAGCAGGATACAACTATAGACATCAGGGATAGTGTAATTACCATTGATCCAAAGGATTTAAATAATATTTACGTGCAAACTGATAAACAGCGACATGCATACCCCAGGACTGCAAAGCATGACAGTATTATCATTGTTATATCTGACACCCTTAAAGAAGTGATCAGTTCCAATACCGAGTTCCCCTTCCTGTATTATGATTACCCTCTGGTCGGAGATTCAATTCATGCGGCCATAAATACAGTAATGGATCATATAGCAAGAAATGATTCCAGCAGGATTATTATCACAGGTTCACATAATTCAGTACCCGTTTGGTTGAGTAATAATACATCGAGTCTTACAAGACTCTGGCTTGAAAATGAATGGGATGAAGAAGTATCTGTTTGGATAGGAGGAACCTCGCGCGATTCTGTTGACATAATAGTTGAGAAAGGAGTGCATTTCAGAAGATTGGACAAAACAACAAATTTTGCTGATGCCAGGATAGAAGTTAAGACAGTTGATAATTCAAAACTGGCTGAGGCAAGAAAGATAGATGTTAAACCACAATACTGGAAATTCCTTTCAGAGGCCTCGTTCATTTTTAACCAGGCAATATTAAGCAACTGGGTAAAAGGAGGTGAAAGCCATGTCTCGACACTGCTGGATATTACCGGTACTGCCAGTTATAACAATCGAGATAAAAAAGTGGCCTGGGATAATATAGGAAGAATCAAATTTGGTTTAATTACCTCAGCTGGAAATGGCATACGCAAGAACACTGATGAAATTGATATTACTTCGAATTTTAAACATAAAGCATTCGGTAAGTTTGACTTCAGCACTACAATGATATTCAAGAGCCAGCTTGCCTATGGTTACAATTATCCAAATGATTCAGTTGTGGTATCTAAATTCTTTAACCCTGCATCCTTAACACTTGGACTTGGCCTTGCTTATAAACCCAATGAAAATACCTCCATAAATTTTGCTCCTTTATCTTATAAAGGAACTTTTGTTCCTGATACAGCAATGATTGATCAAACCAAGCATGGACTGCTTGCCAATCAGAGATCTAAACATGAACCTGGTATGAGTGTGCAAATCAACCATAAAACTAAACTATTCGAGAATATTAACCTGGTGAATAATATAAGGTTGTTTACCAACTATATTCATAATCCTCAGAATATTGATATCGACTGGGAATTGATTGCCACAGCCAAACTAAACTGGTTTACTGATTTAAGACTGAACACACACCTGATATATGATGATGACACACTCATTCCTGTTAAGGATGACAATGATGAACAGGTTTTAAATCCGGATGGTACACCCAGGAAAGTACCAATGATCCAGTTTAAGGAGATGATTGGCATTTCGGTAATATTCAGGTTCTGAAACCTGATTTTTTGGGTACTGGGTAACTGGGTACTGGGTAACTGGGTACTGGTTAACTGGGTACTGGGTAACTGGGTACTGGGTAACTAGGTACTGGGTAACTGGGTACTGGGTAACTGGTTGCTCGTAACTCATAACTCATAACTCATAACTCCTCAGCCTTCTCCGTCCTCCGTAGCCCGAGGAATCGAGGGCGAAGGAGGAAGCCTTAGCCTTTACATGTCGCTCCCTGACACAACAATCAATAATAGCAAAGTTATGTAGACGAAAATGTATCAGATGGCCAGCTTCAAATAAAGATCTGCTATAGCAAAGGCACAGAATAACACTCCGGCGTAGCTGTTAATTGTACCGAAGGCTTTTGTTATACTCACCATGTCATCAGGTTTCACTATGATGTGCTCATATACCAGCATAACAGAAAATGCAGCAGTTCCAAGCCAGTACAGAAGACCGGCTCCTGACAGCAATCCTGATACTATGACTAAAACAATAGACAGCAAATGTGAAAATGCAGAAAGAATAAGCGATTGTTTGATTCCCAGACTGACCGGTATTGAAAGTAATCTGTTGTTCATATCAAATTCTGAATCCTGCAGGGAGTATATTATATCAAATCCTGACACCCAGCATAATACAGCCAGGCTGTATAATACAGGTACAATGTCGAATCTTCCGGTAACTGATATGTATGCACCTACAGGTGCTAGGCTGAGTGCAAGACCCAGGATGAAATGGCTCATGGAAGTAAATCGTTTTGTAAGACTGTAGCCAAGGATTATAACGAGTGCAACCGGCGACAGGTACATTGTTAGTCTGTTTATAAAGCCTGCAGCTGCAATAAATAAAATGGAGTTTACTATAACGAACACAAGGGCCGATCGCCTGCTGATTATTCCTCTTGGGATTTCCCTGCTGGCAGTCCTGGGATTCAAACGGTCAAATTTATGATCAGCATATCTGTTGAAACTCATAGCTGCATTTCTGGCAAATATCATACATAGCAATATCAGTATGAGTAATCTCCATGTAAAATAATTACTTTCGGTATTTATTGCGGTAAAGTAGCCGAGAAGAGCAAAAGGCATAGCAAATACTGTATGGCTGAATCTTACCAGGGAGAGATAATCTTGAATCCTACTACCGATCGAGTTCATAATATACTATACTACCTGATCTGTGCACCAATCTCTTTCTCAAATACTTCTACAAGCTTCTTCATTACTTTATCTATGATCTTGTCAGTAAGGGTTCTCTTGTTATCCCTGAGAATGAAACTGACAGCGTACGATTTTTTGTTCTTCCCCAGTGACTCACTTTCATAAACATCAAACAAACCAACCTGCCTGAGAATATCCTTTTCGGTTTTATAGGCGAGTCTCTTTATCTGATCAAACCTGACTTTTTTGTCCACCAGTAATGCCAGATCTCTTCTTACCGATGGGTATTTGGGCAATTCACTGAATGAGATTGTCAGCTGTTTGAGTTTATTGAGTACTGTGCCGAATTCAATATGTCCATAATAAACATCCTGTTTTATCTCTTGCTTCTCGAGATAAGTTTTTTTAATCTTACCAAAGTGGGCAATCATCTCGTTCTTGAGGCTCAGCTCCAGTCCCTCGGCATAATAATCCTGCATTCTTTCTTTTACAGTAAAAGAGTCACAATCTAAACCAAGCTTTTCAAGTATAATCTCAACAGATGATTTAATAGTGTAAAAATCAGTTTTTCGGGTCAGGTTATTCCAGTTTTCAGGATTCTCGTTTCCTGTGATAAAAAGGTCAAGGTCGAGTTTCTCCAGGTAGTTTTCAACTGCATTTCCAGGGTGCTGTTTCCTTTTAAGGAAGTAACATGTCCCGAACTCAAAAAACTTTAGATCAGGGTTCTGCCTGTTTATATTTCTCGATATTGAACTAAGACCGCCGTATAATAATGTTTGCCTCATACAGTCAAGATCTGAGCTCAAGGGATTGGTAAGCATAACGAGGCTGTGATTATCGAAATCAGGACTTTCATGGTACCAGCTTGAAGGATTCAGCGAGTTTGACATTATCTCTGTGAAACCTGTACCTGAAAGCATGTCAGAGATTGTATTTATTACCCTTTCTTTATTGGGTTTGTCGAAGAAGCTGAGTGTTGAATTAACTTTATTGGGGACTTCGATATTGTTATAGCCGTATATACGAAGTATCTCCTCAATAATGTCAGCCTCTCTTGAAACGTCCACCCTGTAGGTGGGTACTTTACAGGTAAAAGTATCTCTGTCGGTGTCTGTGATATCAATGTCGAGTGCAGTGAGTATCTTTTTAATATCCTTCCTGTTTACTTCCTTACCTGTTAACCTGTTAATATTATCATAGCTGACCTCAACCACTTTTTTTTCTATTTTCCTGGGGTATATATCTACAATTTCTGAACTAATGGTTCCTCCAGCTAATTCTTTAATCAGCAAAGCTGCTCTCTTCAGTGCCCAGACGGTGATATTTGGATCTGATCCTCTTTCAAATCTGAATGATGCATCTGTTTGGAGATCGTGACGACGAGCAGTTTTTCTGACCGATACCGGGTTGAAGCAGGCACTTTCAAGAAAAACATTCCTGGTCTGATCTGTTACTCCCGATCCTCTTCCTCCGAACACACCTGCAATACACATGCCCTTATCAGCATCGCAAATCATAAGATCGGTTGATGACAGTTCTCTTTCTTCTTCGTCGAGGGTAATGAATTTAGTCTTTTCCGGCAGGTTTTTCACAATCACTTTTTCACCGGCTATCTTGTCTGCGTCAAAGGCGTGCAGCGGCTGGCCTGATTCATGGAGCACATAGTTGGTAATATCCACTATATTATTCAAAGGACTTATACCTATTGCGTTAAGCCTGTTCTTTAACCATTCCGGTGATTCTTTAACGTTAACCCCACTTACTGTAAGTCCTGAATATCTGATGCAGTCTGACCCATTTTCAATTATAACAGGAATATGTCTCGAGTCATTGTCCACCTTGAAATTCTCCACCGAGGGCAGTGAGACGGATGATGCTTTAAACATATTGAAATAAGCATTCAGGTCTCTTGCCACGCCAAAATGTGATCCTCCGTCAATCCTGTTTGGTGTCAGTCCGATTTCAAAAACTGTATCATACTCAACATGGAATACTTCATGGGCAGGGATGCCAACAGGTGTATCATCGGGCAGTACCATAATTCCTTCGTGCGAATCACCAATTCCTAGTTCATCTTCAGCACATATCATTCCTTCTGATATCTCTCCCCTGATTTTTGATCTTTTAATTTCAAAACTATCGCCCTTGTAATTGAGTATTGCACCGGGTGTTGCAACGGCTACTTTCTGCCCTTTTTCAACGTTGGGGGCTCCGCAGACTATTCTTAAGTGATCGCCGGCACCAATATCCACTGTTGTTAAAAACAGCTTGTCTGCATTTGGATGCTTTTTACATGTCTTTACTTCCCCTGTTAATACTTTTTGCAGCCCACCTTTTACTGATATCCAGTCTTCCATTCCCTCAACTTCCAGTCCGATGTTTGTGAGAATTGTTGCCAGCTCTTCAGGTTTTTTATCTGTTGCAAGGTATTCAAGTATCCAGTTATATGAAATCTTCATGGGTATTAGGAAAAATTTTTAAAGTTCAAATTTGCTTCAAAGCAGATATTAAGTATCAGTATCCTGGCTCTGGCAAAAGTAAGGATTTTTAAAAAGTATTGAGACGAAAAATTACTTTATTTAAATTATGGTATTTACCTATCTTTGAATAATTCTTTGTTATTTTAAAAACTCTGCGAAAAATCTCTATTGATATGAAGGTTGAAAAGGATGACAGGCTTATCTTATTGACAAATGATGATGGACTGTATGCTGAAGGTCTGAACACCCTTACGGAAGTTATGCAGGAATTTGGAAAGGTAGTTGTGATATCAACTATTGAAAGTCGTTCAGGTATGTCGCAGGCTCTTACAGTTAAGATGCCCATCAGGGTAAAACTGCTAAAAGAAACAGATACTAAAAGGATATATGCATGCAGTGGTACACCGACTGACGGTGTTAAAATAGCAGTTAATCAGTTACTTGAAAGACAACCAGATTGGGTGGTCTCGGGAATAAACCATGGAGCCAATGCATCAGTTAGTGTCATATATTCAGGAACAATGGCTGCTGCAATTGAAGGCTGTTTATATGGAATAGACTCCGTGGGTTTTTCACTCAACAACTACTCGGCAGAAGCTGATTTTGGCCCTACCAGGAAATACGTGAGGGATATAATGAACATCCTCATTAATAAACGATTGCCGACAGGTGTATGCCTTAACGTGAATATACCTTCATGTCCCAGTGATGAGATAAAAGGAGTTAAAGTATGCAGACAGGCAAAAGGTAACTGGCGTGAAGAATTTGAAAAACGCAAGGATCCGATGGGGAAAACATATTATTGGTTAACAGGGATATTTGAAAATCATGAGCCTGATTCAATTGACACCGATGAATGGGCTCTGTCAAATAATTATGTTTCTGTTGTTCCGGTTTCTATTGATATGACTGCTCATAGTTTTATCGATGACCTGAAAAAACAGCTCGATAATGAATAAATATCCTCTTAATAATCAATTTATCACAGGTTTTATGGCAGGATTACTGTTACCTGTTATTGCATTTTTTGCCATATATATCTTCTCAAAATCTGGTATGTCAGTTAATGCGTTTATTGAAAGAATAATCAGCAGGAATATACTGACTCATGTTATAAGTTTATGTGTATTCCTGAATTTGATAATATTTCTGATTTTTAACCGTTTTGATAAGCTGAAAAGTGCAAAGGGTGTGCTTGGGGTAACCATTCTATGGGCACTGGCAGTATTTGCGATAAAAATATTATGATACAGCAATAAGAAATTAATTATAAGTTCTCAAAAATTAATTTAAAGTGAGGTATTTTATTATTGCTGGTGAAGCCAGCGGTGACTTACATGGTTCTAATTTAACAGCCCGGCTCCTTGAGGTTGACCCGGAGGCTGAAATATTTTGCTGGGGTGGTGATAAAATGAAAAACTCCGGTGCAAAATTACTGGTTCATTACAGGGACCATGCTATAATGGGATTCTGGGAAGTACTGATGAAGCTTGGTAAAATATTTAAGAATCTTAAAAAGTGCAGGCAGCAAATACTAGACTATAAACCGGACCTCGTAATATTGATTGATTATCCCGGATTCAACCTCAGGATAGCCAAATATCTTGATAATGAAAATATAAAAGTGTATTATTATATTAGTCCACAAGTGTGGGCATGGAAGAAATCAAGGGTGAGGAAAATAAAAAAATACATTGACAGGATGTATGTAATTTTACCCTTTGAAACCGAATTCTATGAACAGTATGATTACAGGGTTAATTATTTTGGAAATCCCCTGTTGGAGGCAGTTGAAAAGGAAATAGCAGCATCAGCTGGAAGGAAGAAATTAATCGAACATTATGATCTGGAAGATAAACCTGTAATATCATTGCTTGCAGGCAGCAGGATCCAGGAAGTGAAGAAGATACTTCCCGACATGGCAAGTATTGATAAATATTATCCTGATTACCAGTTCCTGGTTGCAGGGGTCAGCACTATCGACAGATCTGTTTATGAGAGTATCCTGGAAGGAAGTCAGATTAGAGTTATATATGACGATACCTACAGCCTGCTATTGAACTCGGAAGCAGCCCTTGTAACTTCCGGTACGGCAACTCTTGAAACCGCAATTATTGGAATACCCCAGGTAGTATGTTACAGGACAAGCTGGCTGTCTTATATGATTGCCCGAATGCTGGTGAATATTAGATTTATCTCACTTGTTAACCTGATAATGGACAAAGAAATAGTCAGGGAACTTATTCAAAAAAACCTTAATGAAAGAAACCTTGTATCCGAACTTAACACAATTCTTCCAGGGGGATGGAAAAGAAAAATATTGATTGATAACTATTCAATTTTAAGAAAAAAACTGGCAGGGAAGAACGCAACGTCAAGAATAGCAAGTGATATGTACCATTCACTTAAACTGGTAAATAATGTTAATTAACTGTACAAGGGTTCTGATCCTACTTGTATTACTTGTAACTAATGATCGAAGTCAGGCTAATGGTATTATCAGAGTGGGGCTGCTTAGCCTCAACAAGCCTCGGTCATTAACTGTAACTATTTGTGAAGGCGAGTATAAAATGCTGACAGGCGAACAGTCTATAGTATTATATCAAAATGATAATATCCTTATCAACAGGGCAGGGGGAAAAATACTTGTCAGTAGCATCAAGAGCAATACCATAATGGTCGATTCTTTAGTCCTTCAATCGATTGATACGGCAGGATATTTTACAGTCAGAAATAATATCCGGGCAGCCAGGCCAGGACAGTATACCGGCAGCCTTATAGTTAAGTCAGATGTTGAATCGCTCCTTGCCATAAATGAAGTTGACATAGAAAAGTATTTAGCCGGCGTCGTACAGGCTGAGGCTGGATTAAATGGGAATATTGAATATTATAAAACCCAAACACTGCTTGCACGTACATACCTCTATATTAATATTAAAAGGCATGCACTGGATGATTATAACATTTGTGATAAAACCCATTGTCAGGCATATAGTGGAAGGTCAGTATTGAGAATCATTGATCAGGCCGTTCATGCCACCAAAGGAAAGGTACTTGTAAATTCAGATAGCCTGCTGGTTTTTGCTCCTTTTCATTCCAATTGTGGAGGCCAGACCGAATCGTCAGAAAATGTATGGCTGACCAGCATGCCTCATCTTAAAGGGATTACTGATCCATATTGTACGTCATCAGCCAATGCAAGTTGGACAGAAGAAATAAGTCTGGAAGATTGGATTTCCTATCTAAGTAAAAATGGATACCAGGGTAATAATAAAAAAGAACTTGTTTTTGAACAACTCAGCAGAAAGAGATATTATTCGTCTGGTAGTTTTTCCTATCCTCTTACCAGGCTGAGAGAGGATTGGGACCTTAAATCTTCATTTTTTTCAATTACTCTTAATGACAGTACTGTTATTCTGAACGGAAGGGGATATGGTCACGGGGTAGGTCTTTGTCAGGAAGGGGCAAAGGTTATGGCAGATAGGGGCTTTAAAATGAAAGATATCATCGGTTTTTATTTTCATGGATTGCTTATTACTGATATTGAAGATGTAAAAACCTCACTTGAAAGAAGTAGTCCTTTTTAAGTACATTTGTACTTCAAACCAGAAGCAAAATGCTAGCAATATACAGAAGGGAAATAAGTAGCTTTTTTACCGGAATGACAGGTTATATTGTAATCATTGTTTACCTGCTTATCAATAGCCTGTTTATGTGGATATTACCTGGAGAATGGAATATCCTCGATAATGGTTACGCCAGCCTGGAGCCACTTTTCATTCTCAGTCCCTGGATATTCCTTTTTTTAGTGCCCGCTGTTACAATGCGAATGATGGCAGAGGAAAAACGTACAGGTACATTGGAATTGCTCCTTTCAAGACCCGTAACTGACCGGCATATTATATACGGTAAATATTTTGCCTCCGTCACCCTGGTTTTGTTAGCTCTTCTACCATCTGTTATTTATTATTTGTCAGTTACCATGCTTGGCGAAACACCAGGTAATATAGATAGTGGGGGAACTTTAGGAGCCGGACTGGGATTATTCTTTCTTGCGGCTGTCTATGCTGCAATAGGCATTTTCTCTACAACCCTGAGCTCAAATCAGGTGGTGGCATTTATAATAGCTGTAATTACAGGATTTATACTTTTTACGGGCTTTGATTCATTTGCGCTGCTGCCGGGATTAAATAAGCTCGATGAATTCATCATAAGACTCGGTATCAATGAGCACTATAAATCTATGAGCAGGGGAGTGATAGATTTAAGAGATGTAATATACTATCTTGTTGCTGTGCTGATATTTACCGAAGCATCCAGGCTGGTATTATCCTCGCGAAGATGGAAACCGGGAAAATCAAAAACTCACAGAAACAGGCCAGCAATTAACATTACTAATTACCTTATACTGGTAGCATTACTTTTATTGGTAGCTTTCCTTTCCTCTTTCATGTCTGTAAGGCTCGATCTCACTTCGGATAAAAGACATACCCTTTCAGACCAGACAAAGGAGATCCTGTCAGACCTTGAAAATGATGTATATATCCAGGTTTACCTCGATGGTGATATGCCTATAGGTTTCAAGAAGCTGAGAAGATCAGTAAGGGCAACGCTTGAAGAATTTAGAATGTATTCGGGAAGGAAAGTGGATTACCTGTTTATTAACCCTTCGGAGGCCGAAGAAAAAGAGGAAAGGACCAGGCAACAATTATCCCTCATTGATAAAGGATTAATGCCCGTTACAGTTTTTGACAATGATGAGGAAGGGGGAAGAACAGAAAAAAGGATCTTTCCCGGGATGATATTGAACTATAATTCAATTGAAGTGCCTGTTAACTTTTTGAAAAATAACCCTTCACTGCCTGCAGAAGTAAATCTTTCAAATTCTATTGAAGGGCTGGAATATGAACTAATACAACCTTTATCCACACTTGTATCAGATACAATATATAAGGTTGCATTTATTGAGGGTCATGGTGAACTTGATGAGATGGATGTTGCAGATATTACTCTCGAAATGGCAAAATATTTCACAGTTGACCGTGGTTCAATAAACGGTAAGGCAGGAATACTCAGCGACTATGCAGCGATTATTATAGCCAGGCCAGTGTATGAATTCAGTGATGAGGATAAGCTTGTAATCGATCAGTATATAATGAATGGTGGCAAAGTATTATGGCTTGTCGAAGAGGTAATGGTAAATGCCGACAGTCTGGCTCGTGGTGGTACAGTTGCATTATATAAGCCATTAAATATTGAAGACCAGCTATTTAAGTATGGGTTACGTATCAATCCTGTTCTTATACAGGATACGGACTGCCTTATTATACCTGTGAGCTCAACAATAAGGGATTCTAGGCAGATCATACCTGTGCCGTGGATATATTATCCTTTATTATATCCTAATATAAACAACCCTCTTACCCGTAATATAAATAAGGTGAAATCAGAGTTTGTAAACTCTGTTGATACAGTGGGATCGGATAGTAACATTGCTAAGGAGGTTTTACTGGCCAGTTCACAGAATAGCAGAACCATTAATCCCCCAGTGCTGATTAAACTGGAAGATTATAAAAACCCACCTCCGGAGGATGTTTTTAACCAGTCATATATTCCTGTTGCAATTCTACTTGAGGGGCAATTTAACTCACTTTACTCAAACAGGATCATATCATGGCAGGGAGGAGAGCTGAAAAAGAAAAGCAGCAATACAAAGATGATCGTGGTAGCCGATGGAGACATCATAAGAAATGAAGTTAGTATAGTTGGTAACAGGCTAACACCACAGGGTCTGGGTGTCGACAGGTATTCAGGACAGACTTTTGGTAACAAGGACTTTATAATAAACTGTATGAATTATCTCGTTGATGATAAAGGATTGATCAGCCTGCGTTCAAGAGAACTAAAAATAAGATTACTCGACAGGCAAAAAATTAAAGATAACAGGATATTCTGGCAGATTACAAATACCATTGGTCCTTTATTACTTGTCCTAGTTGGAGGTACAATTTTTCTGATTATAAGAAGAAAGAAATATACCCGAACTTAAAATGAAAAGACTGGCTGGAATAATACTGATAATCATAATTATTATCGTGCTTTTTATTATAGGCAGGCATGTCCCATTTGGTGCGGGAAACTCTGTTTTTTATGTTGAAAAGACCGAAAGGATAAACCGCATTATAATAAGTAATAAGAATGAGTCAGTCAGCCTCACCAGTAAACCTGACGGATGGTACGTAAACGACGAACATAGTGCCAGAATACAGGCTGTGGAATTTATGCTGAGGATACTAAAAAATATCAGGATAAAGTCGCCAGTATCAGATGAAACGTATAATGATCTGCTGAATGATGAAAATACAAGGGAAATTGAAGTACAGGTATTTGGAGACGGTAAGATCATGCAATCTTTTTTCATTTATATGAATAATAAGGTTGATTATCCTGGTATTATGCAAAAAAGGAAAAGAACAAAACCATTTTTTGTGCACATCCCCGGATATGATGCGGATCCATGCTCACACTTTGTTTCAGATTACAGATTCTGGATTCCATATACGGTTTTTGGGCTTAGTCCTGCCCGGATTTCCGAAGTACATTTCAACTATTCTGATATACCAGATTCATCCTTCAGTGTAGTTAATAATGGACAAGAAATAACTTTCCAGAGTAAGAATTACAAAAATGAAGGGATCGATACACTGGCTGCGCTGAGATATCTT
>Ga0272441_10009235_pt1 | contig 15308 bp, 14 predicted proteins | sample SSMProp6N_FD_193582 | JGI IMG/M metagenome (GOLD analysis project Ga0272441, IMG submission 193582) | Marine sediment archaeal communities from Little Sippewissett salt marsh, Falmouth, MA, United States - SSM-Prop-6N | ecosystem: Environmental > Aquatic > Marine > Wetlands > Sediment ... | reverse complement strand
ATGGTGCTGAACATCTTCCATTATCACTTTCTGAAATTGTAAGAGATCCCTTAGATTTTGACGACATAATTGCATCAGTCAGAAGTTATTCATTGATAGATAGAACTGGAGATATAATATCCATAAACAGGCTTGTGCAAACTATGATTTCCAACAGACTCGCCGAAAAAGAAAAAATTAGTTGGACAGAAGCAATTATCAAATTTCTTAATGATGCTTTCATATTCGATAAGGATGAACCTGAAACTTGGAAAAATTGTTCAAGATTAACTCCTCACGTTTTGTCAATTTTTGAAAAGATAAAATCACTTAATATTAAGAGTAAATCATTAGGCGAGTTATTTTATAGGTCAGGATTTTTTCAAGAAACTCAGGGCAAATTTAATGATGCACAGGTTTTGTACAAACAGGCTCTTTCTACCTTTGAAAAAGTCTATGGATTGAACCATCCTGAAGTTGCAAAAGTATTAAGAAACATTGGATTCAATTATTATTGTAAGGGCCAATACTTAAAAGGAATAGATATCGTAGAACGAGCACTGGATATGGATGAAAAAATTCTGGGTAAAGAACATCCGGATGTAGCTCAGGATTTGAATTCACTGGGCATAATTTATTGGGCCTTACATGAACTTGATAAAGCAGGGGTGCTTTTTGAAAGAGCAGTCAAAATTAATATGATTCATTATGAATCTGACCATATAGTATTTGCAAAAATTCTGAATAACTTGGGTCTCTTATTGTTCACTCAGAATAAACCTGAAGAAGCTTTAGAAAATTATGAACGCGCCCTGAAAATTTATGAGAAAAAATGCGGCTTAATGAATTACTATGTTGCAAATATTCATAACAATCTCGGATTTGTTCACAGAAAACTCGGTGACCTGGAAAAAGCAGAAAAGATGTTTGAAAAGGCTCTTGAAATATTTGAATCTCTTCTGGGTTCCAATCATCCAATGGTCGCTAACATAAATGTTAGTAAAGGGATTATTTCAAGAGATCTGGGATTGTTCAACAAAGCTCTTCATTTATTCGAGAAAGCCCTGTCGATCAATTTAATTACGTATGGTAACAAGCATACAGTATATGCCGCTAATCTCACTCATATCGGAGATGTCATGAAAGATCTCGGGAATAATGATGATGCTAGAGAATATTATGAAAATGCATTATCAATTCTCGAGGAACTATACAAGCAGGATCACCCAAATGTTACAGGACTCATAAACAGGTTAAACGATTTATCCGATCAAAATAATTAATACTATTTATACTTATAGTTATTCCCCTGACGCCGCAATGAATTCAAAACTGCCGGATGATGTATTGCCGCAACTCATTATACCCGGTGACTCACTTTCAAACGGGCATGCCGGATCCGGCGTATCAGATTCAATAACCCAATTACAGATATTGCATTTATAATAGTTATCAAATAAGTGAGTTACATTGTGATTTCCAACATGTGAAGGCAAAGTTCCCCACGGACATGATTGACCAATATTTATTTTAGGTCTGTGAACAGGATCGCCTCCAATATCTATGTAATGACCGCATTCACTATGTTTAATAATTACATGATCCTTTATTTGAAATGTAACGTCATTCCGATCAATTGAAATCCCGACAGGCTTAGGACATCCTATACAAAATACAGCAATAGTTAATGCACAAAAAAACATTGTGATTATTAAATTGGATAAACGCATATTTCACCTCAATTTTAGTTATTGTAAATTGATTTAAATAAATAACTAAATTTCCCTCCTCTTAAATTAACGAATAACCTACCAACTTTTGTTACTTATTTTTCTATTATAGTAGAAATATATTTGTTGTCAAGAAGGATATTCTTAAGAAGAATATATAAGGTGTTAATCAATTTACCTATTAAAGTTACCCGGTAGATTTACCGTCAAAAAAACATCTTATTCCAAACCCTATTTCAGGTTTAAAGTTTTTGAGAGTTTCTAAGAATTGGATAAATTTTAATTGAAAATCAAATTATTGTCAGTTGAATTATGCTAAAGTATTAGTTTAAATAACAATCGATAAATCCATGACCTATCGTTTATATTTCAACCATAACAAAAATTAATCCTTGACTGTCGACAAAATCCCCACAGATATCAAAATAGATAAAATTAATTACTAGAACCGATTTGAATCTTTGATCTTTTGGAATGAAACCTTCTTGTTTTCCCATTGAGAACACTGAATTGTTTTTTCTTTTTTAATCTACTTCGATTTTTTCCAGCAGGTGTAAAACTCGAATCATCTCCCTTGGCGAATTTTATATTCTTACGATTATTAGGTTTAATTCTTATACTACCAGATTTTTTTTGATAAGAACCTACAAGCCTGGTTTGTGGAATGTCCTGGTTAATTATCCTCTCAATTTTCTTGATTTCACGTATCTGACTCTTAAGTGCGAAAGATACAGCCCTTCCAGTCTTACCTGCCCGGCCTGTTCGGCCTATGCGATGAACATAATCTTCAAGGTTATCCGGTAAATCATAGTTCAAAACCAGTTCGATCCCACTAACATCTATACCCCTTGATGCAATATCAGTGGCAACCAGAATTCTATATCTCCCCTTTTTGAAACCATTCATCGCCTCTTTTCGTTGAGCCTGTGTTCGATCAGAATGGATTTCTGCAACACGTCGATCGATCTGAAAAATTTTTCTGCATAATTTATTAACACCGAATTTGGTTCGAGCGAAAATCAGGATTGTCCCGGGATTGTCCCTGATAATTTTATTTAGTTGATTTTGCTTGTTTTCATTCTTGAGTATAATCATCTCATGGTTGACGTGTTCTGCTGCGGTTCCTGAGGGAGTTACTTCTATCCTGACAGGGTTATCCATATGATGTGAAGCTATCTCAGATACATTAGGATTCATTGTTGCAGAAAAGAGCATAGTCTGGCGATTCTTGGGAGTTCTAATGAGGATATCATTGATTTGTGGCAGAAATCCCATATCAAACATCCTGTCAGCTTCATCGAGAATGAGAATTTCAATATCACTCAAATTTATTTTTTTTCGAGCAATATGGTCATTCATTCTTCCCGGTGTCGCAATAATGATTTTTGGTTTAAGACTCATCATCATAAATTGTCTTTCTATTGGTATTCCACCGATTAAAACTGCTCTTCTCAATCCATATTTTCTTGCAAATATTTTTAAATGTTCATCAACCTGAATGGCTAACTCTCGGGTGGGAAGCAGGATCAAACTCATCTTTTTGCTTCGATATAATCGCTGAATCATGGGGATACCATATGCCAGTGTTTTACCCGTCCCAGTTTGTGCTATTCCTACTATATCTTTACCGGCGATTGCCTCCGGAATTGATCTACTCTGAATTGGCGTTGGAATCTTGTATTTTAGCTGATCGATTATTTTGATCATTTTGGGCTCTATTCCAAGCCCCTTGAAAGTCTGAGTTGTTTGCATTTTTTCCTTTATAATAATTTTAATGTCTCGATATCTATAAAACTTCAAGAGTTTATATAAAGATATCTTGTTGTATAAATAGTTTTAACATTTTTCAATTTTAGGTATTTAGGTGTGTATAAAATTGATGTTAAGCTAAAGCTGCTTTATATTTTACTCTATTTTCTCTTATTCGTTCGTTCACTGTCAAATATTTTTTTCTCAGACGAATATTTTGGGGTGTTATTTCCAAATATTCATCATCATTCATTATACTCATGCCTCTTTCGAGATTTAAAGAAATCGGTTTAGTGAGTCGTATTGCCTCATCAGAACCAGCTGCTCTCATGTTGGTCATTTTTTTCCCTTTAATAGGATTGACAGCCATGTCAACCCCTTTAACAACATTACCAATGACCATTCCTTCATATACATCTGTTGAAGCATCGATATACAAGGCTCCTCTTTCCTGAAGGTTAAAAAGAGAAAATCCGAGGGCTTTTCCTGTTGCAATAGAAACCATCGAACCTGCTTCATTCCTTTCAAAAAAGCCAGCAAAAGGTTTGAAGCCAATCACCCTCGAGTACATTATTCCTTCACCATGAGTATCTATAACAAATTCGTTTCTATATCCTAGTAAACCACGTGTAGGGATCTCAAAAATAATTCTTACGTTTCCCCGTTCCTGTTTAACCTCGATTATGCTTCCTTTCCTTATCGAAAGCTTTTCAATTGCTGTTCCAGACATTGTCGCAGGAACTGTTATGGTCAACTCCTCGAAGGGTTCCAGCTTTTTTCCGTTTTCCTCTTTGATAATTACCTGAGGTTTGGAAATTTGAAGTTCGTATCCTTCCCGACGCATATTTTCGAGCAGAATAGCTATATGCATCTCTCCCCTACCATAAACCTTATAATGATCCATTGACGAAAAATCGATTTTTAAACCCACATTAACTTCCAGTTCCTTCTCCAATCTTTCTTTGATCTGCCTGCTTGTAACCAGTTTTCCATCTCTACCGGCAAATGGGGAATTATTTACCAGAAAATTCAACGATATTGTCGGCTCATCAATATTGATTGCAGGCAAGGCTTCCTGGCGATCATTTTCACAGATGGTTTCACCTATAAAGATATTTGGAAGCCCGGCAACCATGACTATGTCTCCAGCATAAGCGACATCAACCTCTTTTCTTTTGAGACCTTCGAAGGTGAAAAGCTTTGTTATTGTCCTTTCCCTGATATGGTTAGATACCTTTTTGACTATAACGGTTGCGCTTTTCCTGATTTCCCCCTCATAAATCCTGCCTATCGCCAGTCGGCCCAAAAAATTGTCATATCCCAGGTTAAATGGTTGTAAACGCAAAGGTTTTTTAATTGCATCTGGATTTGAAGCAACAGGTACCTGAGTCAATATAGTTTCGAGAAGCGGAGTAAGATCTTCCGAAATATCATCGAGTTTAGCCTTCGCGATACCTTTTCGTGCGTCAGCATAGATTGTTGTAAAGTCGAGTTGCTGATCATCGGCCCCCAGATCGAGAAACAGCTCGATTACCATCTCATCGACCTCTAAGGGTCTTGCAGAGGGCATATCAATTTTATTAATCACGACAATGGGTTTTAGTCCCAACTCGAGAGATTTTTTTAAAACAAATTTAGTCTGGGGCATTGGTCCTTCATGAGCGTCAACGACCAGAATTACCGAATCAATAGAACGAAGAACACGTTCGACTTCAGAACCAAAATCTGCATGACCCGGGGTATCTACAATGTTAATCTTTGTACCTTTGTAATAGACTGAAGTATTCTTGGAATATATGGTTATGCCTTTTTCCAGCTCGAGTTCATTTGAATCCATACTGGTACCTTCTTCAGCCATGCCTGTCTGAAGCATAAGTGAATCTGTAAGGGTTGTTTTCCCATGATCCACATGGGCTATGATTGCTATATTTCTAATTTCCATAAAAAAACAAAAACCGCTTTTTTCAATTTACTGATTCTTGAAAAAAGCGGATAATTATATTATTTAATAATATTCAACTATCTTAATTTATTATATGCCAAAACAACAGTTATGTCAAGGATTAAGTTGAGATTATATTTGTTTAAACATTGAATTATCCAGGATATCGGAATTTTATATTAATTTAATTGGAACGAACCAATCGAAAACCTAAAAAATAAAAGGGAAATTTTGGATAGTTCTTGCCACGTGTTCCTGAACGGCAATGATCCGGAATATTCATAAAACTGCCTCCTCTTGATACTCTTTCATCTCCGGTTTTATTAGATACGGGATCTTTATCTGTAAAATTAGAATAATATTTCTCATCATAGAAATCCTGGCACCATTCCCATACATTACCATGCATGTCGTATAATCCCCAGGGATTCGGTTTTTTCAAACCAACGGGATGTGTCTTATTTTCCCCATTATCGAAATACCAACCAAAATTAATCATGCTGTCTTCTTCTTCTCCAAAACTAAATTCTGTTTTCCTGCCAGCCCTTGATGCATATTCCCATTCAGCTTCTGTCGGTAACCGAAATTTTCTTTCACCTTTCTGATTTAATTTTTCAATAAAATTTTGAACATCAAACCAGCTAACAGTCTCGACCGGAAGATTTCTATCATGCTTGAACCTGGAAGTATTATAACCCATAACAGTTTCCCATTCATCCTGGGTTATTTCACAGATACTCATCCAAAAACCAGTTGTTATTTCTACTTTATGTACAGGTAATTCATCATATTCACCTGATACGGACCCCATTTCGAAAGAACCCGGGGAAATGTAAACAAACTTAATGTTCTGGAAGGTTCTAACCTCTTCGTTATTGTCAATTTTTATTAAGTTTGTATTAATCCTCTTTTTCAAACCACTGACAAGATATATCCATTCTCTTTCGGTTCTAAAACCGGGGCAGGATAATTCTATCTGATACAATCCAGATTCCAGCTGGACACCATGATTATATTTTATATCACTATCGACAAATCTGATTTTTGTTTCAACCGGCTCAGTTGTAACAGTGAGTGTACATGAATTAAATATCTCCTTTTCATCAAGATCATTGAGAAAATCAATCAATTCATTGCTAATCTCTTTTAATGGTTTTTCAAAATATGTTTTATCAACGGAAGCAAGTTTCACCTCTTTAAGCAGGCTGAAATCAGAATCCATGACTCTAAACACAAACTGCATTTTATTTCCAGGTGAATCTGTCAGCTCAATTCTCAAAAGAAAGTCAATGGATTTCATATGCATAATTGTACTTAAAACAGTATCCACCGATCCTCTCTTCGCACCAATCATAGCCTTGTATAATTCATCTATCTCATCATTATCCAGAATTATAAAATGACCACTGGATACAAATTCTTCAATTACAACATTTCTAATGTATTTTGGAAAAAAAGGATCAATTGAATTGTTAGGGCCTTCACAGTCTATGAACATAATTTTATTTTGAAAATCTGATGCATTGATATTAGTGTTAAAAATGGGAATTGACATGAAAATTAAAATTATGAATGAAGTTCTTTTCATAAAATATAGAGATCTTTTGTTATTGAACATATTATTCTTCCCTTACCAAACGGAATCCCATATATGGGGATGTATAAGTCGGGGGTCGGGGAAATCTGCTAGCAGATCTACATAAATTTGAATACTGCCTCCAGCATCCCCCTTTCTTTGCTCTTTGTGTACCACTCGAAGGACCTTTGGGATCTATAACTGCACTAACAAGATAATACCTTTCGTCATACCAGTCACTGCACCATTCCCAAACATTGCCATACATGTCGTATAATCCCCATGGATTCGGTTTTTTCAAACCAACGGGATGAGTAGCGCCATTACTATCTCCAAACCATGCATAATTTCTAAGTTCAATTCGATCGTCACCGAAAAAATACATGGTTGATGTTCCACAACGACATGCATATTCCCATTCCGCTTCCGTTGGCAAACGGAATATTCCTTTTCCCTTCCCGTTTAGCTTTCCTATAAAGTCGTCAACGTCAAACCAGCTAACCATCTCGACAGGGAGGTTTTTATCATTCTTAAAATGAGAAGGATTTGATCCCATCAAAGCCTGCCATTGCTCTTGAGTTACTTCATATTTTCCAATCCAAAAACCCTTTGTTATCACGACTCGATGTATCGGTATCTCGTCTAAATTAAAACCGGCTTCTGTTGATTGAGCACCCATTTTAAATTTGCCGGCTGGTATATAAACAAACTCTATGTCTTCAAACGTTCTAGTATCACCACCCTTTCTTATATTCTTTCTTTCACCTTTACGATTTTCAACAGAAAATTTCATCTCATTTATTTCCAGACCTCTATCATCAAGCTCATTTGATAAACGATCTATTAATTTTTCTTTGCTCTTTGCGGTGAAATTCATCATTCCAATTATTTCCAGATTATTGTTCAATACTTTAACGCTGATAAAATAAATTCCCTTAATTTGACTCATGTTTAAAGAATAAATTCTATCAATTCGATTTTGAAGCATAATCTCCCGATTTAATTCAGAATCGATTTTATCCATATTTTTCATTCCAGCACTTTTTTTCAAAGTCAGTATCTCCTCATATCCTAATATACTGACCCCTTTTTGTTCAGATAGAAAATCCTTTATATAACAGTAAATATCATTGCCCAATTCAAAGTCAATATCTGAATTAACATTTTTTAACAAACCATACACGTGTTTATTATCTCGAACTTCGCACGCAAAGAAAAAAAGGAAGGCAATTAGACAATTACTAATATTTAACCACTTGAAACTACTCTTTATTAAATTTGATTGCATCAGACAAAAAATAGATATCTATAGACTTTAAAAAAGTATCTTCCCTGATCGAATTTTCCACCCGGGATAACTATTTAATTTTATCCTTTGAAGTTATAGATTTCAATAATTCAAAATCATTCAGAAGAATGCTCAATTAATAAAAAATTACACCCTAATTTTTTTAATAAATTATACAATCAGAAATATGTGAGATGATTTATATTTTATTGGGGTTTATAAACCCTGATAGGTAATTTTAAATTGCCAAATTCAAAATATTTTCTTATCTGGGTAATATGATCAAATCTGAGGACTGTATTTGCTCCAAGCAATCTAACCTTTTCATTGGAAGTTAAAATGGGATTTGCAAGAACCAATCCCGGTTTCAGAAGTTCGAGACCTATATCAATGAAACCCGTAAATGGATCTTTCTTGAATATTATCTTTGCAAATTCTTTAAAGAGATCAGCATCATATTTCACTCCAACTTCCTTGAGCATCTCATCAATAATAACCTCGGGATCTACCCTCTTGGTTTTTAATTGTTTACTGACATCATAACCATTTGCAATTGCAATAATCCTGCTTTCCGTCGGTATGTCTTCACCTATCAAACCATTGGGAAATCCACTTCCGTCAAGATTTTCATGATGAGCAATAATAATACGTGACACACTCTTGAACTTTTCCGAAGAAGATATGGGTCGTATCTTCACTATTGGATGTTGTCGATAAATTCTGAGTAATGTGTCGTTTTTACCTTCGAACATTTTATTCAAATTATCTCTGGGTATACCTATCAAACCAATGTCATGGAGGAGAGCTGCCAATTTCAAGTTCTTTTTTTTGTTTTCATCCAGATCCAGGGAATTTGCCAGAACATTAGAATAATATGCAACTCTTTTACAATGCCCACCTAGAAATTCATCATATAAATTTATTAGATCAAAACCCATTAAAATGGTCTCAAAAAACAACTCCTCTTGCTCATTATTCATTTTAATTAGTTCCTGGTTTTCGACTTTCAGCTCTCTATATAACCTTGTAATATCTTCAGCATACTTGATAAGTTGATCATTTAATGAAATCTCTTGATTGTTCATCATCCTCCTCTTAAAATAAATTCAATCAAAAAATATACCCCATATACAAAAATTATTTCATATGGTTCTACAAGCTAACAATATATTCCCTTATTCTTCACAACCTTCTGTCATCATTATTTTCATTGTAACCATTAATATCTCCCCTAAAATTCAATGGAATACTTAAAGACACTCGAGTACCTTTATTTCGTTCAGTATCAACCCAAATTTTACATCCGTATTTTTCTTCAAGATACTTGACAATTGTCATTCCCAATCCTGATCCATCATATCCAGTACCTGTTTGATTAACCTTGAAGAATTTATCGAAAATTCTGTTTGCATTCTCACTATTCATTCCAATTCGGTTATTTGTAATCGAAATTAAATATTGTTCCTTATCAACCCTGCCTTGAATCAGAATTATACCGCCGTCAGGTGAAAATTTAAGAGCATTACTTATGATATTTTTAAGGATATGCTCTACCTTTCTTTTATCAACATTGAGTAGGATATCCATATCATCCGATTCAATACGAAACTCGTGTATCGAGGTCAATTCCCTGAAATCCTGAATAACTTCTCGTACTAATTCTGATACTTTTAGTTTTTTAATATCTAGCGTGGTCAGTCCTCCAGATTTGATTGGTCTATTTATAATGTTACTAAAGCGCACATTCATAAGATCTTCAGCAGTTCGATTCATTAAAGTGACTCCATTATAATTATCCGTAACAACAAGGACTTCTGCTTCTGATTTGAATTTCGAATGAATCCTATTCAATACTCGATCAGATACCAATGAAGTCCTGTTATTCTTAACTGGTCGAACATTAACTCGATTCAATATTTTATTTAAATTATCCTTTGACTCAACAAACTTTTTTTCAACACTTGCTATAAGAACAATTTCATGAGGGGCTATTTTATTAATCGTAAACTTACGCAAACCGTTTTTATTCTCATTGATTCCAGATTTTATATTTACAGTCTCATCTATACCCGTTTTCCATACTTCCCTAATCTTTTCCTTCAAAACATTGTATTCCGGGAAATAAAACACTTCAAAAAATCTCTTTCCTGTCACATCATAACCACGCAAATTTTCAAGCTCTTCTGCGGATTTATTGTACTCGGTTATTATAAAATCAGATGGCTCTTCTGCTATTTTTAAAAAAATTAAACCATTATCGATTTTATCAATAATTTTCTCAAACCTTGATTTGTATAGCTTCACCTGATCTGAAAGCATGAATCTTCTAACAGCAACACTAAGATTTTCTGAAACTTTCTCGAGTAGTTTGATCTTCTCTAATGAGAATACACCTTTTTTTTTGTCGATGAGTTGCAACAAACCAATGTTTGAACCGTCAACACCCAAAGGAATCAATGCAACAGACTGATAACCATCTAAATTACAAAATTTACATTTACCAATATTTTCTTGTATTGCATTCGAAAATCCACCTGTTATTTCACCCATATCGCTTGTCCAGAAACTACCACCAACAGTAAAATAGGCATATTTCAAATCAATCCTTTTTGACAATACTTTACTACAAAAGCAATCAATATTACTTTCATTTCCGGTTTTTATTTCTGGATATTTATAATTATCTGTTGTATTTTTACAGTCTTGTTCACCAATGCTTGCTTCGGGAAAACCAAGAGCAATGAAATACGGAAATTCAGTTCCAGTTTTTAAACGGATACCAACCGCATCGATCCCTAAATAATCCTTTATATTTATTGCTGTTTCATATAATAGATCTTCCAACGATTTGTGATGATTTATCATTTTTATTAAATAAGTAGAAAATGCAAGAATATTCCGACTTTCGCTAGATTGTGAAGTTTTTAATTCCTTTATTTTCTGACGAATTATTTTCAATTTATCGTTTAATTTAATTTTGGATTTTGAACTATCATTCATCTAAGCAATCAATTCCTACTCTTTTTCGACATTTAATAAAGAGATAAAATAATTAATCAAAACTGTTGATGCTTTCAATCTAAGTTAACTGTTGTAAAATTCATTCAAGGAGCATCTCTACTTTTCTGATCAATTCAAGCGGACTGAATGGTTTGACGAAATAATCATCAGCTCCAACTTCAAAACATCTTTTTCGATCCACTTCCTGACACTTGGCAGTCAACATTATGATTTTGCAATCTTTGGTTTCAGGATTACTCTTTAATATCTTTGTTGTTTCCAATCCATCAATCTCACCCGGCATCATGACATCCATAATTATCAAATCTGGCATCTCTGACCGAACAATTTCAATGGCTTTTTTACCATTATCAGCATGAACTATATTGTAATCCCCGATTCTAAGGGTAACATTCACAAGTTCCCTGACTTCCAGTTGGTCATCAACGATCAAAATTTTTTTCATTTAAAGTTCTCCATTGAACATTTCATTATTGATCACTAGAAAAGTTCAAACTAAATTAAATACTTTCAAAGATTAAAAATCCCTTTCAAATTTGTGAACGAGAAGTTTCCGCATATGTTTTTGCGGAATAAATAATTGTAATAATGCAAATGAATTTCGACTCGTTTGCATTAGATTGATCATTAAAACTTTTTTGTTATCAAACAAATTCGCTATCCCTCTCAAGAGGTAATACAAAACTTACTATAGTTCCCTTTCCTATTTCGCTATCTACATGAACTTTGCCATCATGCAACTCTACAATATTTTTTAATATACTCATTCCCAGACCCGTTCCTCGATAATCTGTATTCGATCCTTCTCTTTTTGTAGCATACAGATGACATTTTCCGCATCTATCAGCCTCTTCTCAACAATACATTCTTTCAGGATCTCTTCAATGAACATTTAACCTCTTCAAGCAGTGTTTACATAACTTCTGTTAAAAATATATCCCGAATATAATCCTTTCTATCATCACCAAATATCCATTGGATAAAAATCCTCAAATTGAAAAAATCACCATCCAAAAAATCAAGATACCTTGGATATAGAAGATGCCCATATCTTATGGTGTCCCTGTTTCGATCTGGTAAAACTAATATAAGACGCATATTTTCAAAGTGATTTTTTAAAGAATAAAGCATTAAAAGCTCTTCCTTGCATAGTGGTATCAGAATAGAAAAATGAAATTTATTCTTGGGCTGGGTTAAAATTTGAGACAAAACACTGAATGAATTAACAACATGGAGTTTCGATCTTGGAACGACTTCTCCTATTATCTCCCTTATTTTCCTGATCTCACTATTCGCAAAACTAGAATAAAACAGAACTTTCACAACCGACATTCTTTCTTTTAACAAATTAATGAATATCTATTGAATAATATCATGTAGCAAAATTCATGCCATAATTTTTGACAACTGAATTATTTATAAATTTTTAACTATATTATTAGACTATACTCACCTTATAAAACACATCAATGGCAAAGTTAAACATTAAATTCTAAAGAACATAAAATTTAAATTATTTTCAACAGGAAAGGTATTAAAAATTTCTCTGGGGAATGAAGCAACAGGTTGCTTGCATATTCACAAGAGAGGTTTAATGTTCAATAAATATTACACTTATTCATTTATGTGAACAATCAATTTTAAATGTTCTTTACATCCCAACCCAGCCTTGATATCTCATGCTTCTTAAGGAGGGAATATATCCGGGTTCGGCTCAGTTTTGATATTTTACAAGCTTCTGTAATATTTCCTTTGGTATATTCTATTAATTCAAGTAGATACTTCTTCTCAAAACCTGACAGGATCTTTTCTTTCATCTCTTTGAATTCTGGAATTTTCTCTTTTTGGGTCATATATATCTGTATACCCAAATCCCTGGGTTTAGTTATCGATGATTTAGCCAGACGAGCCCTAATATTAAGTGGAAGGTGTTTACCATGAATAATCGACACTTCGGGTGCCGAGGTAATCGACCACTCTAGTAAATTTACAAGTTCTCTGATATTTCCAGGCCAATCATATGAATGCAATGATTCTATCAAATCTGGAGCGGCTTTTTTCTATTCCATATTATAATTGCTGCAAATCCTTCTTATGTGATACTGGATCAACTCTGGTAAATCTTCAAGCCTATCTTTCAGAGGAGGCAATTCAAGGACGATTGTCTTGATCCTGTAAAGGAGTGCATCCTTGAACTGATTCTGGGAAACCATTTCATCAAGATCTCTGTTAGATGCAGCAAGCAGCCTAAAATTGCTCTTTTCTTCCTTTTTACTTCCGATAGGACGGTATTTTCGCTCCTGCAATACTCTCAAAAAAGACTTTTGGATCGAAAATGGAAGTTCTCCTATCTCATCCAGAAATAGGGTGCCACCGTCCGCCTGCTTGATCAAACCGATATGGTGTTTTTCGGCTCCCGTGAAAGCTCCTTTCTCATAACCGAAAAGGGAACTTTCTACGAGTGTTTCCGGAAGGGATGCACAGTCAACTACAACAAAATTACCCTCAGAACGAGAACTGTTCATATGGATTGCCCTTGCAAAAAGTTCCTTGCCTGTTCCAGTATTCCCATTAATTAGCACGTTAGCATCACTGTTTGCTGCTTGCATAAGCGTGTCTATACAGGCTTTCATCTTTGAACTGGAACCGACAATGCCATCTAGCTTGAGTGATAACACCCTTTTCTGTGTTGTTATAAGATCACTCCTGTACTTAAGAATTCGTTTTATTGGAAGCATGATCCTTTTCGGAGACAGAGGTTTCTGAATGTAATCCCATGCTCCACTTCTTATTGCTGTTTCTGCGGAATCGGGATCTCCAAAGGCAGTTATTACTATTACCTCAGGGGAATTTTGGAAGCTTCGTATTTCAGGTATGGCATCGAAACCATTCCCATCTGGTAAACGAACGTCTAAAAGAACCACGTCATAATCACATTTATTCAATTCATTAAAACCATCTATCAATGTATTAACTGAATTTGCTTTGTAACCCAAGTGGTCAATAATTTCCGTCAACATGTTACAAATCGTTTGATCGTCATCAATGATAAGAACTTTTACCATGGTTACCTCCTTCAGAACAATCTATTTAAGTACCTTTTTGATGGAATCGGTAAACTTATCTGCTCCAATCGGTTTCAGGAGATGTTTCTTAATTCCCATATGTTTGGCTTGATTGGATGTTTCGCTTAGCTTATATCCGGTTAAAAGTATTATAGGTATGTCTGAGCGTATCATCATCATTTTTCTAGAAAGTTCCAAACCAGTCATATATGGCATCACCTGATCCGTTATTACAAGATCGAATTTTTCAGGACTCTCCCTGAAAAGTTCCAGAGCTTCCACACTGCAGGTACATCCAACAAATTTATATCCCAAATTCTTGAGCAGGTTTTTATAATAATTAACTATCGAAATTTCATCATCTACAAAAAGTATACTTGCATTACCTCTGGAAATCTTCCTTCTTTTCCTATGTTTTAAATTGTATTGTTTTCTAGCATAGTATGGTATGTAAACTGTGAATTCACTCCCGACTCCAACTTCACTCGACACAATAAAAGTTCCACCATGATCCTTCAATATCTCATAAACAAGCTCTAATCCCAATTTGGATAACTTTGATTTCGCAGTTAAAAAAGGATCAAACATCAGATTGATAATTTGCCGATCAAATCCAACTCCTGTGTCTGCAATATTCAAACAAACATATAAACCAGGACTTAAATGATCTAATTTTTTAGAATCTTGCGGAACGATCCTTTTCAACTCAAGATTAACACTCAACAAACCTTTCCTACCCTTCAACATATCTGCTGCACGAGTGAAAAGGATCATAATGATCTGATGAATTTGAGTTAAATTTGCAAAAACTGTTGACTTATCAGAATTGATAGAAATATCAATTATTATTGAATTCGGTAGTATCGAACGAATAAATTTCAGGGTTTCTTTGAGAATAAAACTCATCTCGAAAATCTTCCTCTTATTATCATTATCCTGACTGTAAGCTAAAATTTGA
>Ga0272441_10009234_pt1 | contig 15309 bp, 33 predicted proteins | sample SSMProp6N_FD_193582 | JGI IMG/M metagenome (GOLD analysis project Ga0272441, IMG submission 193582) | Marine sediment archaeal communities from Little Sippewissett salt marsh, Falmouth, MA, United States - SSM-Prop-6N | ecosystem: Environmental > Aquatic > Marine > Wetlands > Sediment ... | reverse complement strand
GTCCCGATCTAGGTCGCACCAGCAGGCGCTTTCGTGATCCACGTCCTCGTGGCCGAGTTGAGACCATATGGCATTTCGCATCGGCGCGAAATTCCTCATCATATGCCCATACGCATCTCCATTGACTAGCACCGGCGGCTGCGATTTCTTGAACGGCACCGCGAGAAATAATACTCGCGCGCGCCATCCGTCGGAGCCGACTTCTTCCAAGCGCGGACGAACGAACACGATGCTGTTTACCGAGCACGCGAATGTCAGACACGACCCGTGGTACGAGCCGCCATTTTTGTAGCAGGAATCAAAATGATGCGATTCGCCGCAGACGGCGATGACAGCAGGGTCGATGTACATATTCCACTCGGCCTCTTCCTCCTTCTTCGCGGTTTGGAATTTGGATATATCGTCCGAGGACATCCCCTTCGATGCTAAGGCGCGCGTTAGTTTGCGGCGCCCGAGACGTCCGCTCCGCAGGGCCGCGTCATCCACCCCGGCGTCGCGGATTTCGTGTTCGATCCGAGCGGACAGTCTTGCCAAGATCTTCTCCAGATCCGCTTGGAGATTTACTCGAACCGGGTCGGTAGCCTTCCCCGGCCACTTCCAAAACTTCTTTTTCTCCGCGAGGAGTTTTTTGTACGGAGCCCGATTAAGCTTTGGCAGTTCCATTAAGTATCTCCTACAGCCACGGGGGCGTGCCCTTGCCACTCGAAGTCACGTTGTCCTCGGGAGTCGCCAGCGCCGATGTTTCCTCTGACGTCGGGACGACGATTCGCGTTTTCGTGTCGTTGTTTGCCTCGTCCGCGCCGAGAATGCCGCGCGGCTCCAGTACTCGATCTTTGTAGTTCCACCGCCAGCGCTCTTCCTTTAAATCGTTTGCGGATTTCGGCACGATGACTTCGGTGTCGCCTTTGCGGTTTGCCGAGCCCGCTTTTGCGGAGGAGGACACCTTCGCCTTTTTGGTCTTCTCGGCACGCGCTTTCGTGTGCGGTGCCGCCCCGTGACTGGACGATCCTCGACCATAACCACTATAGCCCATACGGCTGCTGTAGTGGAATTCTTCGTCGTCGAAGTTAAACTGGTTCCCCGGAAAGTGCGCCTGAGCGACGCGCGAATGATTATATCCGGCGCGATGCACCGTATACGTTGGCTTGTCGCATTCGAACTCCATGTCGGAATCGGACTTTTCGACGAGAAGTCGCGCGGCATCTAACGCTTCTTCTAGTTCGGCCATAACAACATATTCGCCGCACCTGTGCTCGTCATGGAACCCGACCGCGAGATTGATGCCGTCGATTTCCAATTCGTCCTGAAAGCGCGCGAGGTCCGAATACGTGCCGGTCTCCTTTTTCCATTCGGGGAGAATGGATTTCAACCAGTCGAGCAGGGGCTTCTCGCCGCCGCGATAGCACACGAAGTGCCTAGACCCCCGGCGGTCGAGATCGAGAATCCATGAAATCATCTTCCTCAACTTTTTCTTCCCGCGCGTCTTTCGACGCCCGAGGAATATATCCAGACTGGGACTCCCGCGCTCCTCGTCGGGCGAGAAGAAGATGTGAGGTCGCTTGGAGCGGTGCCCGCGCGCGTAATTCATGGCAAGGTTCATCGCCACCCATATCCCGCAGCGGTCGTCGCCGCCAAGAGTCCCGTCCGGACAAATGAAGCCTTGCTGAGACTCCCATATCCGAGTGGGGTGCTTTGGCTCGCCGACCATGTCCATATGCGCTACCGCGAGCGGGAGATGCCCCTTGGCTTCGGGATTGATGGCGAACAGGCACCCGTTTTCGACATGGACATCATAGCCGACTTTTAACAGGGCCTGTTTTGCCATTCTCCGGATGTCTGGCACCTCCAATGCCAGCAGAGCCTTGAAGTCGATTTTCGACTTTGCCATCAGTACACCTCCGTAAAAAGTGGGTTCGGCATATCGGAATTAAGGGCAATGGAGTATTCCACCAAGAATTCTCGGAGCGACGCGAGATCGTCCTTTAATTGAGCGGTCCCGCGCGTGAGACCGGAAATGAGAAAGTCTATTGCGTTGTGATCATCATGGAATAGCTGATGGTCGAAATTGACCCGCCCGTTGTCATTTAAAGACTGGCCGGAACACACGAAGCCTCGCGGATAGCCCCCGAACATGGTGGCTGGAGAAATCAAGTGGACATTATCAATGCCGAGTTGTTTCGCTATGGCATATTCGTCCAGAACTGGGCCAATGCGCGTTACGACAATGAGGCCGTAACGCGGCAGGATAAATGCCTCTACCCACGTGGAGTTGCCGCGTGGGCGTATCGCTTCCGGAGATGGATTTAGTATTCTTACTGATGTCGCCGGGATTCGAGTCGAGAGTCCGAGTTCGACCATATATTCGTTGAATTCGTTCAGTGCGGCTCGGAATGCTGCGACTTCCGTCTCCCCTGTCATTGAGCCGACCGGCATACTGGTGGACATGTAATGGCGGAGCGTGGCGATTGGGATGTTGCCGGGGGTAAACCGGAGGTCTCTGTTATAATGGATGCGCCGTCGCGGCTTGTCGTTGATGTGGGTCTTTAACTGAGCCGTTTCCGAAGGAGTTAGTTGCGGGCCAAACCATTTCGCAATGGCTCGGTAATTGAACTGCGGAAATACGAATGCTTCATAGTATCGCGTCGACATTCATATGCCCCTCAATAGAACTCGATGAATTCGTGGTTGCGCTGCCTTGTTTGTACTACCATGAAGTCGTAGTGGCTGTCTCTCATTGTGCGAAGCCATAAATTGACGGCGGCGATGTGTTCTTTCGTGGCGTCGATGTCTATGCGTTGAGTATCGCGCTGCCCGAATGTATGGCTCCCGCGCGTTCCGAATAGGTACGGGTACATATTTACCCATTTTCTTCTTGGGTTGGCTGCCGCAGTGCGCAGGAACGCGTCTCCCCAACATAAAAACCCGTGTTCCAAAGTTGCGTTGTCGCGCACGCCGGATAGCGAATCCATTGCGAAGTCGCGTAAGCGCAATGGCGGACCATACCGATGAAGAATCAATCGGCGACAACGCGTCAGCCATATGGCTTGGACCCACGGCTCCGGGGTGGCGTTTGCGCGCAGAGGGTCTACCGCTTCTTCGCTTTTAATATATCGGATCGGCATTGCGGGGACGTATTTTGTTACGCCGAGAGCTAGAAGGCATTCGTTGAAGCATTTCATGTCTCGCTGAAGTCTTGCATCGGCATCGGAGTTTATGAATACGACTTCGTCGTGGTCGCATACTATCGCAGGCGAGACCGGGCTTTGCAGCCAAACGGTTTGGAAGTCGACTCCGTCTGGGATATACACATCGGTGTAGCCCCTAAATCGAACAGGCCCGTCCTTTGTCGGATGAGAACTAAGGTAATCGGAAATTTCGGTCATGGTGGTGCTGTGGTTAATCGTGCCGACGCGATACATATACACGCGGTTCGACGTTTCGACGTATACGGCTTCGACCCACCTATCAGCCATTTATTTCCCCTTCGGACGCTGATGTCATCCGATCCAAACACAGGCGACACAAGGTCTTCCCAAGCGTGGACATTTCCAGATACTCGGTATGGTTGCCGCAATCAGGACAGGTTTTCGCGTGTTCCTTGATGCAGTCGAGACACCAAACAACGTATTTTCCCTCGGCGGTAAACACGCTGCGCACGTGATCCTTATGAACGTTTTGCTGGCACCGCTCACACGTTTTGTACATTAATGCGGCGCACGTATTGCAGTAAGGTTGAGATTCGATATGAACGAGTTCTGTTTTAGGGAAGGTGCGACCACAAGATCTGCACCGATCACCACATTCATCGCAGAAGTTGGCGCCCACGCCCACCTTTCCGCAGATCTCGCAATGGTATATCGTCGCAAGGTTTAACTTCCAGCGCGGGAAGATAGGGCGCACTATAAGCGCGTTCAGGAAAGAGAACTGCGGCTTCATGTCCGTTGGCCAGATGGCGTTGTCGTAAGTTGGCTTGCTCACTGGATCGAAGTATGCATCTCTCGGAAACATGATTTGCAGGGATTGGGAATGCCGGTGGTCGTCGGCGCATGCTTGGAAGTCTGCACGGTCGTATCCGAGCCGCTCGTACAACCAGTTGCGAAGGCCGCGCTGAGCCCCGGAATTTATGCCGTATGGACTGCCATTGATGAGCATGGGCGGCTTATCAGGATCGGGGTAGATCGCCAAGAATAGCATCCTCGATAGCCAGCCCATGCTGGAAAAACTGTCGTCTTGCCGAGTAAACATGATCGCATTCACCGATGCGGCCCATACAAGAGCCGACCCGTGGTATTGGTGTCCGTTCATGTAACAACTTGAAAAGTGCTCAGATTGACCGGCAGTCATTAGAACTGACGGGTCTATCCACGCCTGCCACTCGGTTTTGTTGTCTTTCATGATCCCGGTGAATCTGCTGGCGACATTTGGGTCGACGCCTTTGTTTATTAGTCCCTTCGACAATTTCGTTTTGCCGAGCATGCCGGTGTCGATATGCCTTTGTTCCAGAGCAATTCGGAGAGAAATAGCGTCTCGGTCGCGTCGGCTAAGGCATTCCAGTATATGCCGCACCGACGATTGAGTCTCAAAGATCATCGGTTCTTTCGGGCGTTTTTCCCATCGGAAAAACTTCGCCTTTTCTTTCAAGAGCGCCTTGTATGCCGGACTTTTCAATGCAGGAAACCTAACTTTCATATCCATTCTCCCCTGCTAGACTCGTTACCTCCCCCACTCGTCCTCGGCGAGGACAAGCGGGGGAGATGCCGGGGCAAGACCTCCCGATCTTACCCCGACAAGCCTACCGAGCTAGAAGGCCACCTTCTTGCCCTTGGCCTTGCGGTTGTCTCGGTGGAGATTCCGCAAGCGAACCGTGAGCATGTCCTTCTTGCCCGACTTCACCAGTACGTCTACCGCGTACTGGCGAAACGCGAGGTCGACCTCCTTCTTGAGGCTGATCCTCGACTTGATCCCGAGCTTGGCCAGCCTGCCCAACTCCTTCAGCCGGTCCATGCCCGTGTCCTTGACCATCTTCTCGACCAAGCTCCCGATGGTCGGTGACGACGCGGAGACCTTCTTGGCCTTCGTCGCCTTCACCTTCTTCTTGGGCTTTGCTTTCGCCATGGCGATACTCCTTTCTAAAGCAAAGTGCCCACGTTATGGTCCCGCCTCAACGCGAGGCGACGGACCTTGTTGCAAACGCCGTTTTAGTGCAGCCCCGGTTTCGCTGGTCGCAGTCATGATCTCTCGCCTGTTGAAATACACGCGACCTAGCCAATCCTCGACATTTCGGAGATGCGCGTTGAATAAGTGAGGATTAAACAGCGGCGGATCAATATCCAGCGATACGGTGTGAACTGCACCGAACAAGAGAAGCCTGAAGTTTACGGTTTCGCAGTGGATGAGCGCGCCATTGGCGCACAGAAACCCTAACGGCAAGCTGCCATCCACGCGGTACGGACTGAGTTCATGGGGGTGGATGAGTTGGTGGACGTGAAGTAATATGCCGAGGTCGCCAAAAAGACTCAGGCGAAGATAGAAACCAGTTTGTGGATCATGAGAGTCCCACACTTTTATCTGCGGCGGCCGTTCGATCAGCGGCGGTTCCGTGAGATGGCTCATGTCGAAGTCGTCTTTCTTATCTCGTCCGAGTTTTGCATGATTAAACTTTTTCTGGCAATAACCTTTTGCACCCATTGCTCTAGTGCCCGGAGATGACAGTTGAATCTCCGAGGGTCGAATTCCAAAGGGAATAGACTGAGTTCGAGTTGATGTCTGGGGTCGAACAGCAAGTCGTGAAAGTTTACCGCAGAGAACAAAAGCCGACTGGTCCCGCAGAAAAAACCGAGCTTAAATCTCGTCGCAGATGGAGCGTTCACTGATAACGGTAATGGCGGGCTGAGAAGTCTCGTGCTTAGGTATTCCCCCAGATAGTCGAATAGTTCGATATGGTCGATCAGCGCGAGTACGAGATCGCGCCGCTCGCAAACCTCGCCGCCGCCGGATTCGAAGTATGAGTCTTCCCAAATGGCTATAGGATGGCTTGCAAGCGCACGCGTATCTACGTCCGCGACGTTGTCGGTAGTGCCGCCTCCAGCAGAGACTTCCCGAGCCTTCCCGTCCCAGAACCCTCGCGTGCCCGTGGTGTCACGAGTCGAATCGCTGCTCACGTTATCCTCCCATTGGCGATACGAGTGAACGTCTTGCACACTTCTAGAATTACAAACGCCTTGAACCCGCTTCCCAATCCGGTCTTCGGCCTCACTCGAATGGCCAGCAGCATGGAATTATTGTCCAGCCCTATCGGGATGCACGGCCCCATGTATTCGGCATGAAGGTCGTCAATGTAGCGCGCTTTGCTCTTGCCGCAGCTACACGACCGCCATTCCGGTAGCGCCTTCACGATGTCCTGACACCTTCGGCAGAGAATGAGCTTCACTCTTCGCTCCCGTACCTCATCCGGAACCCCTCCGCTATCTTTTCCCCGATAAACGGCTCGGGCTCTTTGTCTTCTCGATTCAGTTGCACCCATTTCTTCTTGCATTCTTCGGAACAGAATCGTATGTATCCCTTTCGCGCCCGAATGCCCCGCGAGCCTCGCTTGTATCCGAGTGGCTCGCTACAATACGCACAGTCGCCGCGTAGAATATCAGGCATCACCGCCTCCTGCCTCCATATTGACAAGGCGAACAGTATTCGCCAGTATTCCCGCTGCGAAGTCTGCATCCGCAGTTCTTGCAGCGCTTCTCTGTCTTGATCGGCAAATGCTTCCCATCGGCATACTCTTCTTCCGCTGGCTCTTTGCAGTTACTGCAATGCCAGCCGCTCACGTCTTGGGCATTCCTCTTGCGTTTTTTGCTCCATCCCTTCCGTCGGATGGCTTTATCCGACCCGGCGTAGTACGTGCTGCGGCATCGTACACAAGTGTACGCCTTAAGCTTTTTCGGCATTGCCGCCTTCCTCCGAGTCGTCGGGAGCTATGTGCGGAGCAATTTCGTTGTTGAGATAATCCCATACGTCGTCAGGCTTCGTCGGGTGTTGCTCGTTGATCTCTATCTCGTCGTGGATCGCCTGAAGGACATCCACCAGCGCGTCGACGCTGTGGGGGTACATGAACATCACACATGGCTCCTGAGCGGAGTTTTGGGGGATCATGACTACAGTCGTGCCCCAATACTCCCACTGGAGTCGGTGGTCGATTAATAGCATGATCGAGCCCATGTGCATATCGTCGTCGAGTTTGATGATCTTGGCGTCAAATGTGTTCTGTTCCACCCATTTCCTCACGCGCTTCATGAGTTCGTAGCCGCGCCAGATGAAGCTGCCGCGCCCGTTCATGAACCGCTTGGTGAAGTCGTGCCACGTCGAATGCATTTCGGCGATGTTGGCGGACCCCTCATCCATGAATCGTTGCACTTCTTTGACTTCGTCTTTTTCTAGTTTGTATTCGACGCACGTGTCGCAAAGTTCGCATTTGAACTTTGCGATGTTCCCGCAAAGGCTTTGGCCGCGAAATTCGTGTTCGCACGACTTCTGGTCTGCGGTCATCATGGGTTTGTTTTTACCTCCGCGTCGCACTTTCTAGTAACTGCGACGCCCTATTTCTTCATCGCTTTCCTCGCCAGCGCCGCGAAGTCGATGCTGTCGTCGATCAAGCCTATCTCCTCGGCGAGGGCTGCGCACGTCGCCGCAGTAAGGCGCCCGCGCATCAACTCCTTGGCCGCGCCCATGATGTTGTACTTGGCCTTGATGCGGTCGTTTGCCTTCTTCGTCTTCCCGCTGCCGCTCTTGTTGTAGTATTTGTCGACCATTTTCTGTTCGCCGGGGGTGCCCTTCATCGGATTTGCGAGGCGTCCCTTGGCCCACTCGCCGAAGCGGGAGCGCTTCTTGCAGATTTCCATGACAGCGAGCAGCGCGAATTTGAAGCGGTGGTTTATCGTCACGGTTGGCTGCTTGATGCGGGTGATGGTTTTCAGGGTCTTGCATCCGACCTTGAGACCATCCGTCTTCGAGATGCGCCCCTCGGCAGTCCACAACTGCGGGTTTTCGATGCCCGCGTGGATCGGATTCATCATCAGCGCGAGCACCGGGTCCGTGTAGGCGTGGATGTACTTGTTCGTGCAGAGGTCTCCGCGCCCCTTCTCCGCCTTGTGGGTCACGCCTTTCCCCCACTTGGTCGTGCGGCGAGTTCTGCCCAACTTGTCCGTCAGTTTGTACAGCTTCATGACCGTTCCTCCCTTTCGGTTCCTGCGTAGGTTCCGTCTAACATCTCGCCCAAGTCCCGCGCTGCATCATGTACTCGGTTCTCAAGCAGCGAGTCGGTTCCGACCAACGCGTTTACAAGTTCGTATGTTTCCATAATGTACAGCTTGATGAATGACTCGTCGTCGCAGACCGGAAAGTCTAGTTGGAAGTCGAGGATGTTGTCCAAGCGATCCAGCAGTTTGATCACGCGTGCATCTCGCGGCGCACGGGCAAGATGTCCTCGGTCCATCGCTTTTCGGTTCGCGCGGGGCTGGCCGCTGCCTTTCGAGGGATTTGTGAGCCACATGACGAGTTCCGCGACCGGATTGCCGAATTCGTACCGGACGTCTTCGATTGTGCGGTCGGTATCTTCTACGACGTCATGCAGCAGCGCAGCCTCGACCATGGTGACGGTATGGTCGAGGCGCCGTTGCACCATCTGCGCAACGCTGATGGGATGCACCACGTATGCAATATGGCGATACTTCCGCTCTTGCCCGGCATGAGCCTTGATGGCAAAGCTCATGGCCTTGGCAATTGCCGCGCGGTCGAAGTCGTATCCTGTCATTTCTCTTCCTCCGGCCACACTTCGACGTAGAGTTCTGCCTTGCGCAAACATTCGGGGCAGACATCTATTTGCTTCGCATTGACTCGGGCACTAAAACGAGCACGCCCGTATCCGAATCGAAGGATCACGAATGCGCGTCCGGTGTTTTTCAGGTGTGCGGTGACCATTAGATCTCCGTCGCCGATTGAGCTTCGGCCAAGGGCCTTCCCGCATTCGTCGCATGTTCTAGTCGTTGCCATTGGATTCCTCCGCGTCGCTCTTGCGCTAGATTGCGACGTCCTCGTAATCAACCTTGGGCAGCGTTCCCGACAAGATAGCGTTGCCGCAAGTGATTCGGCCTAAATCTTCGGCTTCGGAGGCGATGAACACAAGCACGTCGTATCCAACCGCCTTCAGTGATTCCTCTATATCTTTATAAGGGTGAAGTGTCGTGTAGTCGCCAAAAGTCTCGATCCCATTTTCCTCGGCGCGCGCGGTCTTGTGCATGGGGGTCAACTTGACGATGTAATCCTGCGGATGGAAACATTCTCGCAACACATCAGCGTCAATCGTCCAGTCGGCCACGGCGAAGTTCAGTGTGATCTTGCGACCCGCAGGAACAATGCCCTCCATCAGTCTGGAGATGTCTGTTAGAGATAACGCGTTGCCTGAGAACATCTCCTGTCGTTCGGCTTCGTCGGTGGAATTGATGCTGATTTGCAACCCGGCTTCGCCGCGAAGCAGCCTGTTCTTGATGCGCATCCACGTATGGATAAAGGTCTTGAGCCAGATGTTTCTTGAGGGCATCATTGTCGAGACGACGGGATGAATCCGGTATTCCGGGTCGACGTGGGTTTTTAACCATTTCGTAGCATCGAGAACATTGGGATTCCACGTCGGCTCCCCCATTCGCGCGAAGTGAATATTGAGGCGCTTGGTTGTTTCAACTTCGGGATGCAATTTGATTCCGGTTAGCACTTGCCGGATCAAATCGTCGAAAGTTGCGTTTTTCCCAGAGCCGACTTTCGGCACGTCGCAGTAAGTGCAGTTCATCGCACACCCGTACTGCGTGGAGATGGTAATGACCCACTTTTCCTCAAGTGGCAGCAGGCGCGTATGGGATACTCGTTCCGGGTCTCGGGATAGGCCCATGGCGTCGCATTTGACGTTGACCTCTTTGCCGTAGTCTCCCACAGACAACATTTCAAGTTTTCCCAGTTGGCCTTCGACGATAAGAATGTCTCCGGTGGGCACCTTGAGTCGTCTCAGTATTTTCATTTGCCTATCCTTTCGCGTCGCTTTTGTACTGAACTACGACGCCCTATCTAAATACGCGCCCCCGTGCAAGAGGAGTAACTGCCCCGAGATGAACCACATCCACGGCAGCAGATTTTCGTTTTCGTAAACAATGAATCCTATGACCCCTCCGACCGTCATGAGCAAGCCGCAGATAAAAAGGCTCGCAATCACTATTGTCTCGATTGGCTTCACATGATCTCCTCTCGCGTCGCAGTTCTTGTAAGCTACGGCGTCGCTTCTCCTATTACCGATATTGCTGTTTCTTCTGCCCATCGACGAGCATCTTTGACTTTCCAAATGGGGCCGTTTTCCCATCGCTTTTCTAACCTGCAGTCTTCGACAGCTGCGTAGTAAGCGTTCTTCTTCGGTCCTCCGGGGTACGCGGATTCCCGCTCAGTGACGACCACTGCGTGCCACCGCAGTGGGCTATCGAAGGAATCGCAGTATCTTCCAGAACCTTCGATACTGCCGCGCACGAGTAAACGATATCGGGGAGAGCCGTCGATGAAGTCTTGCCCTTTTTCCCAATACCCGTCTGCTATTATCGTCGCTTTAATCATGCATTCCTTTCGCGTCGCAGTTCTTGTAAACTACGACGCCAATTCTAGCCCCAGTCGCTTCAGCGCCAGTGCGCGCACCTTTTCGAATTCTGCCTTGGTCACGCGACGGGCATTGTCGATATGGTACACGCTTGAGTGCTTTATGCAAACTCTTGTACTGTCGGGTGCGTCGGGAAGCGCAACTGCAAAGATTATGAAGTCGTAGTCGAAGCGGTAGTTATCGTGCGGCCGTTTGTTTGGGGTAATGTCTACTAGCTGGAAGTATTCTTTTTGGTAACTCGCCCCCCCGTGGGCGCTTGCACTAAACCACTTTCCGATCAACTTGTGCATTCGGGGGAGTGTTTCCGTTACGAATTGCTTCTTTTCGAGCTTTGCGATTTGGCGCACGAGGGCGTCCTCTTGCCGGAAGTGTGCGAAGGAAGCGTCGTCTGCGCGTTTCTGTAGCGCGTCGATCTGCTTTTGAAGCGCGGTTTTCTTAGCCATCATCGTTCCCCTTAGCTTACGCTCACCCATTTCATCGCCGTTTGCAGGAGATTGTCGTAGTCTCCCGACTTCGCTTCGGTCGTGAACTTTTCGATTTCGGCTTTTTTGATGCCTTCGTCGCGCATGGCCTTTCGGACGGCCCCCAAGATTGCAAATGCGTTGCCGTCTTCGCCGGTTAGGTGGACGTGGACGTCGGGATATTTAGGCTTCGGCATTAGTATTCCTCCTTGGAGGGAATCAACATGAGCCCCTCGAAGTTGCATTTGGGGCAATGCACGCTGCGCTTTGCGGGAAGAGACATCTTGATGCGGTCGTCAGAAAACAGGAGTTCGTGGCCGCATCGGTCGCAGGCGAGACCAGTGCGGCCAAGCTGGTGCGGCTGATGCTGCACTTCTAAGTTGTGCATTGCTAGGGTTTTCATTTTTCCTCTCCTCGTCGTCTTTGACCTGCCTTGGCGACTTCCAGCGTATCGAATCCTTCGGGCAAGCGGCCCATGTGAACGCTGCCGGGCTTCATACGCTTGCATACCCGTTTAGCCTTTGCGCCACAGACGGGACATGGCTTTGCGATCATCGCGCGGCGAACGCACGCAGCATCTGTTCCGGTAAATCTCGGAACTTCATAGGTGCGGTTCCAAGTAATTGCCATTATTCGTCGTCCTCCGCGTCGCAGTTCTGGTCATCTGCGACGTCCTTTTCTGCTAGCAGGCGTCCTCGGCGTGTTTCGAGATTTGACATCGTAAAGAGGATATCGAGACCTTCTGCGAGTGTTTTTGTTAGCAGCGTTGCTTCTTTTGTCACGCACAACATCGGAGCATTCATGGATGCAAAATGCCATCCGCGATTAAGACGACGATCCAGTTTGCTTCTCCACTCATGCCATGAGAGTTCCTGCTTTTTTATTTTCTGTTCGGTTTCCTTGATATTCATGTATTATTCCTCCGCGTCGCTTTTATGCGGAACTGCGACGTCTTTGTGCGAGAGCTTTTCTCGTTCCTCACTTAAGATCACGAGCTTATCCCCCGGGATAGCGCGCTCCAGCATTTTTCGTTTATTGTGATATCCTTTGCCGGGACAAGGGCCTTCGGCAAGTCGCTTGCTGCGGCCGTCGGGCAATCTATCGACGGGTTCCTGATAGCAGCGACCGCCTTCTTGCCACCAGCAGCTTCGGCATTTACTGTCCATCGGCGTCCTCTCTCGCGTCGCACTTTTGCGCAACTGCGACGTCGTTTCGCTCTTTGGCTTTGCGCTGAAGCCATTCCTCTACCCTCTTGGGGGAGCCGTGGCACGCCATCGGCAGCGTGTTGTAAATATAGCTGCAAATGTGCGGCAACGCGGGCAGGTTGAATTGGTCGGCGCGGGCGACAGCCTCCATGAGATTGTTCTCCAGCACGGCCTGAAGGAAACCTCCCGTCGGAATGCCGGACTCTGCGTATCGCTGAAGGTTTTCCTTCGCGCTTTGCGGACACAACCTTGGATCAACCATGCTATTCCTCCTCCGCGTCGCTTTTTAGGCCAACTGCGACGTGCTTTTGCGTAGAGTGAGAGCCAAGCCCAATAGGCCCTTTGGTGGTTATGCCGACTGCATTGGACCAATAGTCGGAAGGTTCATCGCTAAACCGGATGACTACCGAGCCGGGGTATTTCGTTACGTCTCGGTGCTCGGGATTCGAAGGGCAAAAATACATATTGCCCCAGTCGCTCCCCCATTTGCCACCTCCCTTGATGTAAATCCATCCCACCCAGATGCACCTTTCGCAGTCGTGCTTGTAAGGCTCAATGTGGTTTGCGTTGTTCATTGCCGTTCCTCCGCGTCGCAGTTTCGGTTATCTGCGACGCCCTTTATTGCTTCCTCTAATTTACGAGCCCATTTAGTCATTTGGGGGTCTTTGTTCAGCGCATCTTTCACCCGATGATTGGCGTCATGAATTTCAGTAAGAAGGAACTCGAAGTACATAACGACTTCATCCATCTCGTTAAGCTGCGGTTTGATCTTTTTGTACCAAGTATGCTCGAAGGTATCGAAAACGTAGCTCATTCGTCGCATACCTCCCGCCTCAACGAAAAATCGCAGCGAGTAAGCTCTTCGCCAATGGCCCGCTTCTCGCGTATGTACTTCGATAGCTCGCTCTGGCAACGCGCCATGACGGCCACGTCCTTCTCGATAGGCCCCTTGGCGTATGCCCGAGGCATGCCAGTCTTGTCGTTCGCGGTCCAGAGTACCTTGCTCACTCTACCTCTTTTCCTCATCACTTAGTTCGAGGTGTTCCATCAGTTTCTTCAGGCCATTATTCATTATTTGCCAAATGCGCTCGCGGGAGAGCCCCATATAGTTTCCGATGCGCTCAAACGTGAAGTTTTTAAGCCGGTACTGGATAATGAGTTGTTCGCGTTTCGTTAAAACAGCATCGCCTTCGATAGCGGCTTGAATGTGGTTGAGTTTCTCTATGCTTGATACGATCCTATCGGGCTCTGTTGTTGGATCGCTTACGTTGTCGAAGTTGGATTGCGTAACTAAACTTTCTTCGAATTCCTTTTGGGCTTTTGCTCTTCCTGTTCGATCCGGATGCAAAGCATGGTACATGCGAGCGTACCGTCTTCTGCCTTCCGGCGTGCCCTTGAACATTTTAGGTGGGATGCCAGAGCGGCTCATTGTTCCTCCGCGTCGCTGAATGCCATCGGCCCGCAATGTTCGCATTGCGGTACTGCTGGACCGCCACCGAGATATGGCGGCTCCCATGGGCTCTGGCGGTCTTCGTTTGTAGCGATTAGGCTGCCATCTAGGTTAGACTTGTGGTTCCACCCCCGCCTTTTCATTTCCCGTACTTGCTCTGCGTGTCTTGCGAATAGCGCAGGTAAGTGCTTGCGCCACCTATTCGTTTCCGGGTGGTTTGAATATCCGCCAGTTCGTTTCTGGATTATCACTGTCCAGATGCAGTGAAGTTCTCGGTGCTCGCCGAGGAGATGCTGGCGGCATAGATTATTGCATGGTGTGTCCCATATTCTCATTGCTCGTTATTCTCCTCCGCCGCGTCGCTCTTTGGCAAAAGTGCGACGCCTTTTTCTCTAATTTCAGCTTCTTTTTGCTCGGCGAGCAATCTCCGGTGGCGTTTCGTTTGCCGATGTCGGTTTAGAACTCCATGTGGAGAAACAGTTCCAAGCTGGATTGTCTTTTTGCATACCGGACAGTAGTAAGGGCCGAATATCATATGCTGTTGCCTTTCGGGTTGTTAGGGCATTTTCCAAATGGGTCGATGCCGTTTGGCCCCCCACTTCTGCTTGGCCCCATCCAGCATCCGCAGTTGTATTCGCAGTCGCTAGTGAAGAAATCCTCTAGTTTGCCGCTGCGCTGAAATGCATTGACGCCGGGATAAGAATGCCCACCACTTCCGTCCGCACGAGTTAGTGATGTTGTTATGGGGGTCTGGACGGGACTTGAACCCGCATTTGGCGGCCTTATAGCGCCGTTAGCTAGACGGCGGCTTATCGCCTGCACCCGTTCTTCTTGAACTACCAGACCCATCCTGTTCTTCCTTTTATCGGTTGACGGCGACCTCGTTTGGCTGCCGCCACAAGTTTGGCGTAAGATTCCATCTTGCCTTCCTCGTAAGGAATTTCGAAGTACCCACCGGGATTGGCGAAGTTGGCACTGAGGTACTCATCAGCTTTTTCCGGCGTGCTGAACGGCCCGTAAGCGGCAGCGTATTCTCTCCAGTCCCATGATTGTTTTGGTGCGCCGATATTTTCGAGGACCAGATACCACCTATCTGGACGGTACTCGACAATCGCGCATTCCTGCCCCGTGCTCATTCTGCCGCCTCTTTCGCGTCGCTCTTGTGGCAAAGTGCGACGTCATTCTTCATGCGATCCCACTTCGCATATATCTCCGGGTTTGCGCATCTGCCGCACATCCCCCATGTATCCCACCAGCGCCCCGCAGAATCCCACTCGGGCACTTGGAAGGGGTGGTCAACCCACTTGCCGCAGAGGCCGCAGTTGTAGCCGTAATAGTGAATCATCGGCCTTCCCTGTAGCCACCATCGGAAGTATCGCCACAGCCGTCTCATCCTTATCCCTCGTATCTGATCTTCCGACTCTTCTTCCTCTTGAAGTTTTCCTCGCATAGCGACAAGGCGTTGACCAATTCCCCGTCTATGTCGCATCTGCCGATGTTCCGCGCTCGCCC
>Ga0272441_10009233_pt1 | contig 15309 bp, 16 predicted proteins | sample SSMProp6N_FD_193582 | JGI IMG/M metagenome (GOLD analysis project Ga0272441, IMG submission 193582) | Marine sediment archaeal communities from Little Sippewissett salt marsh, Falmouth, MA, United States - SSM-Prop-6N | ecosystem: Environmental > Aquatic > Marine > Wetlands > Sediment ... | reverse complement strand
CTTATTAATGGTGTAGTAGAGGTGCTTGCCAATAATGTTGTAATAAAAGGACTCACAATTACGTCAAGTGTAGTAGGCACGAGGGGGATATATCTGAATTCTGTTTCTGGGGGATTATTAGAAGATTTGATTGTTGAGAACATAAAATTAGGACCAGGAATTAGGCTCTTCAAGTCAAGAAGCAATGAAGTGAAAAATTGCAATGCCATTAGTTGTTATGAAGGGGTAGTCATTGGGATAGCATCAACACCTACCGCCTCTGAGCATAATAAGATTTGTAACAACAAAATTATCGGGTGTAACACGGGTATAAAACTTCACTATTCTAGGGATAATTCTGTTTCAAACAACGAACTCGATGATGGAGGTAGCGGAGTTCGTCTTTTTGTTTCACATGATAACGTAATAACAGATAATTTAATCCAAAACAACTCTGCCGCCTTTACAATTGATGAATATTCTAGCGGAAACAAAATATACAATAATACCTGCTTGAACAATTCAGAATCGGTATATATGTTAATGGAAAGTGAAATCAATACATGGGATAACGGCTCAATAGGGAATTACTGGAGTGATTACACAGGGCAAGATGGAAACGGTGATAATATTGGTGATACACCTTGTATTTTCGATGGAAACAATACAGACCGATTTCCGCTCATGTCACCATATTTCATACCGGAATTTCCGTCCTGGACACTTCTATTACTATTCTTTGTAGTTGTCCCTTTTATGATAATATTTAAGAAAAATCGGTTACCACACAATAATTAATTCAACAATAAGAATAGTAAAAAAAGCACTACAAAATCCAGCAAACGAAGATTTCTTCCAGACATTTTTCCCCGACATTATTTCAGAACTACTCGTAAAAGAAATTTGTTCTCATTATTTTGGAATTGGTTCTGTGAAGTCTGCGCGCGCGTCTATGATATTCGCGCATACGAATAGTCTTTGGCTAACCTTTTTGAAGAGTTTCTAGAGCTTCGAATATTTGTTTTTCTTTCATTTCATTATTCGTAATTTGTTTGACCATTACCGAGCCGTATTCAGCAACCAGATATACCATGTCATTGATGGACGCTTGAGTTATTTGCAGAATTTTCTCTTGAGGCGCCCTTCTAATTTTTGCTCTTCCGAGTAGAACGTAATTTTTGACAATATTAAAAAACGCAAAATCTAGAGAAGCACGCCAATCGGAAATAAATTGTTTTTCGTTCAGCTCCTTAAGATTGGTACGACCTTTAAACAATATTCTCGAATTTAGCAAACTCATAGCAGCAGAGTTTGCTTTGTTAATCGAATAGGGAGCTCCTCTGCTTGAATGTTTAATCCATCCCTCATTAGTCATTAGCCAGAGATAAACCGTCAATGTTGTCCTGTTCCACTTTTTCTTGTCTGGTGTCCTCGGTAACTCGTTAAGTCGTTCAAGAATGTCATTGAATTTACGGTTTTTATCTGAAAGCACCTTTAGAATCTGAAGTCGTTTCTCCTCGTTGGGGGCTTTCCATTTCGAGCGGTCGCCATAATTTTTAACCATAAACTTAACTAACCCGATAAAATTTAGTCGCCTACCTAACTTAAATTTTTCTTACACCATGGTTTCTATGTTGAAAATGCAACCGTGCATAAAGGAAGACCTTCAGAAAAAAGATGACCCCACGAATTTTTTCTATCTAGAACCTTGGATGGAAATTGTAGGCGACGTGCTTGAAATTGTTACAAACAAAGAGCATCTAATTATAAGAATAGACAATAGACTTCTTTCATTCTATGAAGATTCCAAAGAAGCACAACACATTCAAGAAAAACTGGGTACATTTATAGGGAAAACTGTTGCCTTGATCAAAACCGATATCCCAAATAAACCAATTCTTATGCTTCTGGTTGCAAATCCAAATGCGCGCGCGCATAAGACAGGATTAAGCTATAGAAGCGAAAACAGGGAATTTGTGAGCTTCCGCGCCAATAAGGAACTGTATTCAGACTTTAAACCGTTAGCAAAGGCATTATACGGTTCTACTTGCCGAGCGTTCGAATCTTTCATGGCTTCTATAGTGGTAATAGACCACCAAAAAGTAAACTTTAGTCATACCACTTTAGCAAATCCGATTAGCATAGAGAATATTGTGATTGAACGTAACCTTAGACCGAGACGTAAGTTAGAGGTTTTGGAAGAGGAAACTACAGAAGAAGTTAAAACAGTTAAAACTAAGCGTAAGTTGATTTCGCGTGAAGCTCCAGATTATAGTGGTTATAGTCTTGAGAAGTTAGACCGTTTGCATGCTATGTATAAGAATCAGGGTAGTGTTGGCAAGAGTGCTCTTGTTGTTGCTGAGTTGAAGCGTAGGGGTGTTTTTGAGAAGTGACAGCCGATTTAGGAAAGCAGAAGCGTGACTATTTCGGCTTAACAATTTTTGAGTTGGTCGAACATCCTGTAACTCATGCGACTGTTTGCTGTGGAGAAGAGCATCAGAAGTGGACAGGAACTTTCACGATTGACAGAACAGAGGGTTCATACAGGTATGGAGATGAACTTCAGTTTGTTGTGTGGTCACATGAACCACCTACCATAAAACAGGAAAGAGCAATCAATGATGGGTATTACAGGATAGAGATTTGTATTCCACAACAGGAAGCTGTGTCTCTTCTTGAGACTGCTTTGCATAGAATCTATGAGGCTGAGAAGGAAAGGTTAGCTTCTCTTCCTGAGGTTACGGTCAGCAATATAGCTGAATTACTTTAAAGAGGTGAAAAAATGAAAATAGCTGAAGTCAGAGATGGAGACAGGAACATAAACCTTGAGGCTGATGTTGTAGAAAAGTCTGAGACGCGGGAAGTAAGAAGCAAATACACTAATGACGTTTACAGGGTTGCAGATGCTACCCTTAAAGACGAGTCAGGAACTATTAGCTTAACTTTGTGGAATGAGCAAACTAACGCGGTTCGTGTCGGTGACCGCGTGAAACTTACAAACGGTTACACTAAATCTTTCAGGGAAAAGCTACAGCTTAACTCTGGAAAGTATGGTTCTTTAGAGGTTCTGTAGTAAACAATAAACAGTATATGTTTTGTGAGGGTATAGCCTACCCTTTTTCCTTCTTTTTATTTGCGTTTTCTGAACAGCTTAACATTATCTATTTCTGTGATATACTCGAATCCTGATTCTATTAGTTGACTTGCTTCTTTTACTGTCTCTGCGGTTCTGACTGTGTATTCTGAGTCTGTGAAGTCTATTAGGTGCGTATAAATTAGGGTTGTTTCAAGTTGTTTGTGTCCAAGCTTTTCTTTGACAAGAAGTATGTCTTTTGTTTTGTGATATAGCATGGTTGCGTAGTAGTGGCGTAGGTCGTAGAGTCTGAACTTTTTGAATTGTGGTTCACAAAGTCTTTTCGCTAACCTGTTTCTGGTTCTTATGAAAATGTGGCTTATTGTGTCAGTGTCAGGAAAAATGGTTTCATCTAAACTGAAGTCATGTTCTGTCACATATGCTTTGAGCATGGCTAAAGTCTCAGTTTTCAGCTTTAATGCTCTTGCTCTTCCACCTTTTGCGGATTCGGGGTAAACAATGCCTTTCTCTAAGTCAACTTTTCTGAGAGTTAATCTATGAAGTTCTATAGGTCTTAACCCTGTGTCTCTTAGTATGCTGTATATCATGGCATATTTTCGGCTACTATGAGCAATCAGCTTGTTTACTTGTTCTGTTGAAGGAACATAGGGCAATCTTTCTGCTCTTCTTATCTTCGGCTTTTTCCACTCTAAACCATAATATCTGACATAATGTAGATAGGCATTGGCTACTGTTTCTTTGAAACTGTTTTTCCATTCTTTTTTGTTTGCTAAAACTCTGTTTACAGATTCGGGTTTGTCTAAACAAACAAGTTTGCTTAGAATTTTTAACTTCTTGCTATATCCTTCTAAAGTGTGTTCTGAGTATCCCCTTTTTCGTAAATCCCATGCTACCTTGAATATCTTAGAGTGATACAGGGTTTCCGTGTGGTGCGGGGGGTGGGATTCGAACCCACGAACCCCTACGGGACAGGGTCCTAAGCCCTGCGCCTTTGACCTAGCTCGGCGACCCCCGCGCACATATCCAACACATAGAAACTAAATCCAAATTAAACATTTCCTGAAAAAGCAGGCAAATTTGTTGCTTTGAAGCAGAAAACATAAAAACAGGAACAGGCATGTCGATTTGCAGAAACCATTAATATGATGGTTGACAATAGCCTCGGTGGCCTAGTCTGGTTGGGCATTGCCTTGGTAAGGCAGAGGTCGCGGGTTCAAAGCCCGCCCGAGGCTCCACACTATACACCCGTTACCTTCTAATGAATAGATTACTAGAACTTTTTTGGGTATGAAAAATGCCTGCGCATTGCATGAGATAGAAAAAAGGGGGGGCCTTCAATATCTTTACCTAGGTTGGTGTAGAGGTTGAAGTGGTGGGTTGTTCTTGTTGGGGTTTTAGTTGGAAGAAAGCAATTGCCAGTAAAAGAGCACTAATCCAAATCAAAATCAGTCCTACGCCGAATATTATGATCAACACCGCGCCTATGAGTAGCAGCAATCCAGTTGTTGAGAATAAGCCAACACCTGATTTTTCTGAGAGCGTTCCAAAGGAGCGTCTGAAAAAGAATGCTACAAGTATAGAGAATACCCAGAGAACAATTAATACTGCGAAAAGCCCTCCAAGGAAAAGCCCAATATTGCTTAAATCAATATTTGATGGGTCAGGAGTTAGGCCTGAAAGCGCAGTAAAGTCACCGTTCCAGTCTGGGAATACTTCATACAGGAAATCAGTTAATGAAGTTAGAACTGCAATGAATACAACTGCGACTGAAATAAGGACACCAGCTACTCCCATTACTATTCCATAGAGTGCATTGTTGAAAATGCTTCCATCATTGTAGTGTCGACTCAAATCGTATAGTGCAACCATGACAAGAATTATGCCGATAAGCTCGATGGCACCGTAAGAATTGATGTACGGAATAACTCCAAGGAACATCAATAAGGCGCCAATTCCCCCCAAGATTTTGCTAGTTTCTATTGACATTTTTTGAACCCTTAGAACACTCATATTATTGTAGTAGAGATAAAAGCTTTGCTTGGAATTAATTGAATTAAAAAATTTGATAATCTTTGATCTAAGTCGTTATAATGCAGGTCCTTAAGAGGAAAATAGGGGAAGAAGCAAAAGTTGGATACTGAAAAAATTGAGGAAAAAGCTATCCGGAAACGGGTTAAGAGCAGACGCTACAGTGGTAAATATAAGGGAAGGGGAAAGTACAAACCCAAAGACCCTGCATAACATTCATCGTTTCTATGGTATGCTGCTGGAGAATGATTCCACTGAGAGTAAACATGAAAAAAGTTCTTGCTGACAAACTAAACTCTAAGGAACTGAAGCGGATATACAAAAGCTATGATATAGTCGGGGACATTGCCATAATTCGTGTCCCAGATCCACAATTACATTACAGTAAACTCATCGCCGAAGCCATCATGACCATACACCGAGAAGTAAAGTCTGTGTGGCGCCAATCCAGTTCAGTTTCTGGGGATTTTCGGCTCCGAAGTTTAGAGCATATCTTGGGTAAGGAAACAACCGAAACATGCTATCGTGAGCATGGATGCCTCTACAAGACTGACTTAAAGAAAACCTACTTTTCTCCTAGACTCTCCTATGAGCGGATGCGAATTGCTGGGCTGATTCAGAAAAGAGAGACAGTCGTGAACATGTTTGCTGGTGTAGGCTGCTACTCTATAGCTATCGCCAAACATTCCGCGCCCATGAAGGTCTATTCAGTGGACGTGAATCCGTCTGCATTTCAGTATCTTCGTGAGAACATCCGACTTAACAGAGTTGAATCAGTTGTTGTTCCCATTGCGGGAGACGCAAAAGAGGTGATTGAAAAGGGACTACAGAATGTTGCGGACAGGGTTCTTATGCCCCTTCCCAAATTAGCCTATGATTACCTGACCTATGCATGGTTGGCGTTGAAGCCTGCTGGGGGATGGATTCACTACTACAGTTTTGAGCATACAAAAAAGGATGAAGACCCGATAAAAAAAGTCGAAAAACAGGTGATAGAAAAACTACGCAGATTGGATGAGGGTTTTAAGGTGACTAAGGGACGTGTCGTGAGAACTATTGGTCCTCGATGGTTCCAAATAGTTCTTGATATCCACGTAGGAAACTAGCTTGATCCTGCTGTAGTTCGGGGTGCATACAACAGAAGCTATAAACTAGTTTACACATTTTTTGAGTGTCATGAATGAAGACTGCAAAACACAGGTCACTTCCCTCTTTGGTGAGCTTATGAGCGAGTGGAACATCGGAGTTGACATGGTAGAAATTGCCCGCTTTCAACAATTACGTTACACAAACAACAAACAATTCTACAAGCGCGTCTTCACTCCAAAGGAAATCAAGTATTGTTTGTCCTTCAGCAACCCAGCACCACACTTTGCTGTAAACTTTGCTGGAAAAGAAGCAATCTACAAGGCAGTGAACATACTCTGTGACGCTAAACTTAACACAATAGAGATTCTCAGGGACGAAAACGGAGCACCTGAAGTCAACCTGCATTTAGGCAACAAAAAAGAAAAAGGCACAGTGCAAGTCAAGGTTAGCCTTTCCCACTCCTTGTCTCATGCAATTGCCTTTGCGGTTGCCCACAAAAATACTAAACCAGCAAACAGTGACAGAAAAGCAGAGGCGGTATCACACCATGAATTCTAAAAAAACATCTAAAAACGGGAGCATCGAACAGGCAAGTTTGCAGCTACAAAACTGTTTGGATCAGGTTCGGAAAGAGCCAACTCATTTGAACTACTGGAACGCATACAAAAGAATCCAGAAACTTGCCTTTGAAGCTCTGAATGTACCTGATGAGAAGCGGATAAAGGTGGCTCTCTTAAGCTCTTTTACAATCAACCCGCTAAGCATATATCTTGACGTTAAGAGCCGTCTTGTTAACTTGTTTCCTGAAATCTATGTTGCACCTTTTAACCAATACCAGCAAGAAATCCTAGGTAAAAACAGCAGATTGTACGCCTTCAAGCCAGATGTGATTATTTTGGCTGTGCAGGCAGAAGTTTTACTCAACGAAAAATTCTTTTCCGAGTTTGTGAAGCTAAAGGACGTTGGGAAGTATCAAAAGGAAATTCTTGACAGAATCCAAACAATCGTATCTATGCTAGCTGCTAGAATAGACGCAATGATACTAGTAAACAACTTTATGGTGCCGTCATTCACACCCTTCGGAATTTTGGACAATAAAGCAGAGCTGGGATTTCGAAATTTCTTTGTTGAGTTGAATCAAAAGCTGGCGGAGTTGTATAAAGAGAGCAGTCAGGTTTATGTGGTTGATGTCGAAGCTGCTGCAGGCAAACATGGGAAGTTGCGTTGCATTGACCCGAAATTGTATTACAGGGGCTCCTTATTGTTCAGCGAATCTTTCTTGCCAGTGATTGCAGACGAGTATATGGGATACATTAAGGCATTGAAAAATCTCACAAGAAAGTGTATTGTGCTGGATTTGGATAATGTTTTGTGGGGTGGAATCATCGGCGAGGACGGAATAGAGGGAATCCAACTAGGAAACGATTCTCCAGGAAACGCATACAAGGACTTCCAGAGAACACTATTAGGTTACAATAATCGTGGAGTCCTCTTGGCAATAAACAGCAAAAACAATCCTGAAGACGCAATGAAAACCATCAGGGAGCATCCGCATATGCTTCTGCGACAGAAACATTTTGTAGCCATGAAAATTAATTGGCAAAACAAAGTTCAAAACATGATTGAACTTGCAAAAGAAATCAATATTGGATTAGATAGCATGACTTTCATTGATGACAATCCTCGCGAACGAGCTCAAATGAGACAGTCGCTGCCTCAGGTACAGGTTGTGGATATGCCAACTTCCCCGTTTCTATACCGACAAACCATAGAAAGCCTGAACGACTTCAATCTCCTCGCGTTAACTGAAGAGGACAAAAAGCGGGGAGAAATGTATCATGCACGAAAAAAGCGGAAAGAACTCAGACAATCCATCAGTTCACTTGACGACTTCCTCAAGTCCCTAGAAACAAAAATCATAATCAAAGAAGCAGATGAAATGGGACTGCCTAGAATAGTGCGCATGGTAAACAAAACTAACCAGTTTAATTTAACTACCCGCAGATACACTGACGCTGAAATCAAAAAAATGAATGAAACCAACAACGAATTTCTTATCTACAGCCTGCAGGTCAGCGACAAATTAGGAGACGAGGGTATAGTCGGCGTTGCAATATTACGAAAGGAACCTGAAGTCTGGATACTGGACTCCTTTCTTTTGAGTTGCCGAGTTATCGGACGAAAAATTGAGACAGCCTTCCTAGCATCTATTGTAGAAGACGCAAAGAAACAGGGCGCCTCCATGCTTGTTGGCGAATACATCCCAACCCCAAAGAATGCTCCAGTCAAAGGATTCTACTCTAGTCACGGCTTCAAGAAACTGTCTCAGGAAGGAGACTTATACAGGTGGAAGCTTGACTTAACCAAACAATCCATTGAAATGCCTAAGTGGATGGACATAAAGCATGAGTGATAACACAGAAAAGAAACTGAAAGACATACTAGCAAAGATTTTGCTCATTGACGAAACAAAAATCAGCGACAGCATGTCCAGAAAAAATGTGAAAGAATGGGACTCTATGGCTCACTTGATGCTAGTAAGCGAACTCGAATCAGCTTTTGAAGTTACAATAGATGACGAAGACATAATGGAAATACAAACAGTCGCTGACATCAAAAAAACACTAAAAAAACTAGGCATACCCACATAATCAATCAATACTTTCTGTTTCTCCGGGCTTTGACAACTTTTTGATTGCCCGTGCTGGATTTCCTGCAACCATCGTGTATTCTGGCACATCTCTGCTTACAACCGATCCCGCAGCCACAATCGCGCCCTCTCCAATTGTGACGCCTGGCAAGATGATTGACCCTGCAGCAAGCCACACTCCCCGTCCTATTGTTACTTTTTGTGGTCCTTCATGGTAGATTCGGAAACGATGATGGAAGGGGCTGGCGCCAGAGTGAGCCATAATTGTTACTCCTGGACCGATGCTGGCTTCATCTCCGATTTCTATGTATTCTGGGAACTCGCCGTCCATCATAACAAGAAAGCCAATGTAAGCATTTTTTCCGACTTTTACGCCACATTTGCGGTATACGCTAGAACGGAACTGATATACAGGTGCAAGCCATGCAAGAATTCTGAGGACTCGCCCGATTAGTTTTCCCATGAAATTACATCGAGTCTATTATATTTAAAACAAACGTTGTAGGTAATCAAAAAATGTGTAATTGTCTATGTCTCCAGTTAACAGGCAACAGAAGGGAGCAGCATCTTTCCAGTTTCCATACTTGTTCCAGTGATTTACTGCCTCCGTGACTGTTGGGAACCAGCCACCTAGTTCTGTTCCATACTTCACAATACTGTTTAGCACAGTGATGTATTTGGTTTGTCCCATACGTATAGGATGAAGATCAAACATGATTAATCCACCTTTTTCACGTGTCTCTTTGATGGCGTGCTTCAGTTTCTTTTCCATCTGGAGATTACTTAATCCATGTATGTCAATCATGTAATCGTCTGACAATCTGCTGAGAGGAACACAAACAAAACTTGAGTTATGGCCATCTACCTGAATTCTAAACAATGAATTGCCGTTTCGATATTTTTGGTTGAATCCTATTCCGATGTCCCAAAGAAATTCATGTTTCTCTACAAGTTTTGGCGAAGCATCCGTGTAAATGTTATAGGGTGCCCGAAACCCGTAAACCTTGATACCCAATGCCTTGTAGGCTGCGAGAGCCTTCGTAATGTCCTCATCCTGCTGCCTTTCCGTGACGTAAGAATAGTTAACATGATTGAACCCATGAACAGCAACCTCATGACCGCACAGCAGAATTTCTCGAGTCAAGTCAACGTTTTTTGATGCAACAGACGCAACCAAAGGAAAAGTGAATTTTGCCTGATGCCGCTCCAGCACATCAAAAATGTTTTGCAGTAGTGCACTGAAGGGAACTGAATGCAGCCGGAACATGTGCATGGCTTGACTCGGAAGCTTTTCTCCCCGAAAGTCTGCCAGATATTTTATCCACGACAACCGAATCTTCATTTTAGTCCCTGTCCAGAAACATAAAGATGCTGCCTAATTTTCTAACAGTTCAATAACATATTTGTCAGGCGAGTAAACGAAGGCAATTTTTTTTCCTTCAAATAGTTCAGCGGGCACGGGTCCAGAAATGATGATTGCTCCGTTGTTTCTGAAATTTTGTAGGGTTTCTTCAATATTATCCACCAAAAAACATAGATGATAAAGTCTTAGATTTCCCTTCAGAATATTACTAACAGGCGAATCATCCGTTAATGGGGCAATAAGCTCAATCGGGGCGCCATCTGATTCAGGATTTGACAGCAAAACAACGGAAACCTTCTGAATGGGATCATCAACAACCTCAGAAACAGGAACAAAACCGAATAGAGACTTATAGCGCTGAATCCCAGATTCAATATTTTCTACAACAATTCCAACATGATGCAGCTTCATTGGTCATCCCTGATACTGAAGGATCACCTCCTATATTTTTTTAACCACCACAAGATGAATATCTTAAACTGCAAAGCAATTTTGCTGCTGCTGAACGGGTCCAGAATACAGGAATAGGAAATATTGAACAAAGCACAATGGAACTAAGGCTTTGCTGTAAACGCTTTTTCTAGTGTAATACTAATACTTGAGCCTCTTCAGCCCTGCTTCTGAAGTTTTACTTCCCAGATAAAAAAAGGGAAGGGAAAAAGTTGGGTTATTCCTTCTAGTTGGGTTATTTCTTTTTGATGATTGCGTATAGTCCGATTACTATTGCGACAACAACGAGTATGATGACGACCAGATCGATTGTCTGATATGCTGGAATTTCTGGACATGGGTTGCATTCAGGGTAAGATGGAAGCATAGCAATAGTTCTCGAAGCGGCATCAGCTGCGATTTGCTCTTGAGTTGGAACATTTGGGAACGGGGGCATCATTGCTATAGTCCTCGAAGCAGATTCAGCAGCAATTTCTTCTACAGTTGGAGCCTCCGGATATTCTGGCGCTGTGTCTACACCAAAAGTTGTTGTTGCCTCTGATGGACAATAGGATGCAGTGCCTTCAAACATAGCAGTAACATGATACTCGCCGACAATTGAGGGAGCCCACATCAGACTAAACACACCATTGCTATCGGTTGTAACAGTAGCAGAGTACCACTCGCCATTGGGATCTTGGATTTTAACGAATACTTCAACGCCTTCGACATCTGGTTTCTCATATTGCATATACACGTATTGCATCCAGTCAGTCATGCATGCGTCAGCTACGGCTGGAACACCGTTCGGGAATCGCATTCTCAAGGCAATGTCTTCTGTGCCAGGAGAAACGTCCGTCACTGTGCCTCGGATTATGACGCTTTCGCCTTGTTTAAGAGCTGTCAGCGGTGCTTCAACAGTCGTTGAGCTTGGTCCTTTGCCTATTGCATACAGTCGGTTATCGTATCCATCTAGTCCTACAATTATGCTATCTCCAATCATTACGTGTCCGCCCCACCAGTTGTTTATCCAACTGAGTTCCCAGAGTGGATCGCCGCTTTCGACATCTAGAACGACTAATGGTCCGCCTCTAGGTATAGGATTAATTGGTGAGTGCTCTGAATAGGATAAGCAGATTTTTCCGTCAGCTAGGAAATGGTATGCAATGTGGAAATTGTGTCCCCAGGTTATTTCGTTGTATTTATCTTGTACATGATAGTCCCATAAGACGTTTCCAGTTTCAAGGTCATAGCAAGTCACCACCCCGCTAACTCGGCCAGTAAAGAATTTTCCATAGCCATATGCAGGACCGTACCATTTGTCATAAAAGGCGCCAATGTAGTTTTCTGTTTCAGTTACCCATTTTGAGCTACCATCTGTCAGTGAGAAAGCATAATATTTTCTGTTCTCTTTAGCTGATACAATCAGAACATCGTTTTCTGGAATAGTATCGGAATAAACTAAGGTCATGCCGGCTGGTTCTATTGTTTCAGTTGTTTGGAAAATCAAGTTTCCTTCGTTTCCTGGAGAAACATCGATTGCCCAGTTAGTGATGTCTGGAGAAGTTCCTCCAAAGATTCCGCCAGATGTACTACCAACTATTTTATCAAATAGATGATATGAACAAACAGATCCAGCTAGATCTGTTGGTATTGGTACAGTCCATTCGATTCCTGAGGTAGCGTTGTAAGTATTTCCTTGGGGTCTCCAGCTGCCCTCGTTTGAGACTACTCTACTAGAGTTCCATAACGACAATGTTCCTTGACTTGTGTTTACGATATATCGATAGATTTCGCCTTTAGGTCCATACAAGTTATAGCCACCAGGCACGTCTGTCATCGTGTATTCCCAACGTCCTGTTAGTGGATCATAGGCTTTCCATGTTCCAGTACCAGCTGTGCCAAAACCACTTGCACCACTATCTGTCCATAGGTAACCGAAAACACCGTGGTAATTGTAGGAGTCCCAGTAGAATGCTTGACCAAACTGTAATCGTTCATTATCCCAGTTCATGACCCAAAGTTCTTCACCAGTTCTAAGATCTACTGCAACAACTTCCTGATCAAGTTCAGGGTTGCTTCCTTGGTCTTCGAATCTGTTGTAGTATAAAACTCCATCCAGTATTACGGAGCCCATGAATTTTAGTTCGTAAGCATCTCCCATTTCATACTGAACGTTACCAAGATCGTATGAAGCTAAGCCACCTTGTGTGTACTCTTTTGTCCATAATATATGAGCGGCGTCAGGTGAATCTGCGTTGCCAGCATGATATTTGGCTCTTGGTGGCATCGTGTAACTTCCAGCTGGCCATAACCAATCTCCAGAAATGTCTTTCCATTCATAGAATTGTGCATTTATTGGTCGAGTCCAGTATTCAGTAGGAAGTGAATGGCCAGGATAGTATTGGGCTGGCTCATTGTTTACAACGAGTTCGAGTACTTCAGTGTCGCTAGCTAGATATATCTGATCGTAGGGGTCTCCTCCAAAGAATGGTGTGACGGTTATTGCATTTTCGGGGAAGTGTCCTACACACTCATATGTACCGAGTTTGGTTGGAGTATATTGGACTCCTGTTCCGCCTGTTGAATCAGTTCTGATATCCGTTATTGTTGAAACTAGTCCTTCAGGATCTGTAATTGTAATTGAAAGACCTTCCCAACCCTCGTTAACATTAGTTCTTTGGTGTGAAATTCCTATGTGGAATAATACAGGCTGGTTCACTTGCACAGGATTAGGTATGACGCCTAGATATGGGTAGGTTTGTATTGTTGTTTGAGCGTTTGTCAATGGCAAAACTGTTAGAATTGACGACAGTGTTAGAACTGTTATCACGATAATCATTGAAATTTTAGATATCCTTTTGTTTTTCAAATTTTTTTTCCTCTTTTTGTTTTTGTTGAGTTCTGGTTGCCTCTAGCAGCTGATTATTAGAAATCGATTGTTCCACTGTTCAACACTGAGCAACCTTTTCAGTCGCATCTCACGCAATGTTCATTCCCCAAAGCATAGGTCAGCCGTTAAGGCACCTAACTCATGGGGCTAGTTTTTAGCTGTTTTTTCTTAAAAGATTTTGCTATAAAACAATAGCAGACATAGTATAGAAAGTGTAAAAATCGAAAATAATAACAGCTAGTTCATTGTTCTGTTATACAAAAGTAACATGTGGAGGGATTGGCAATCAAAAAGAAGTTAATGGATATTCTTGCTTGCCCAATCGATAAGTATTATCCTCTTGAGCTTCACGTTTTTGAGGAAAGCGAGGAAATTACAGAGGGCGTAATAATTTGTCCCAAATGTTCGCGGTGGTATCCAATCCGGGAAGAAATCCCAGAGATGCTACCTGATGAATTGCGAGAAGAAAAAGATGAACTGCTGTTTATGCGAAAATGGAAACAGAAATTCCCTGAAAAGATACTGCTTGAAGGCAAACCTTTCAATATCGGAAAAGAACCGTAAAGAAGCAAACACTCCAGCTCAAAAAATGAAAAGCTTGTACAATACTGCAGGCAACGTATCTTTATTTACAACTATTCGTTGGGTTCTGGAAGCTGTGAATAAAAGTCATCCATTGCTCTGTAAACTGCCAGCCGCCTAGCGGTTTTCCAGTTGTCGCCTTCATTTCTTCTAAGCTGGGCAGTAATAACTTATATCTTTAGGTCTGCTTTTCCAGCGATAATGTCAGGTTTAGATAGTCTTGTTTAATATTGCGATTATTATGCAAATGAGAGTTCCTCAGAAGAAACAATCACCCAGAATTTATGCAAGATATTAGATATTATCTATTATTGCTCTTGTCTATCAGGAAGTTTCACATAATCTCCTTCAGGCGAACGATATATTGCCATAATTTTAAGATTTTCCCATTCTTCTTCTACTATTCTACTAATTTGTATAGCAATGACTTCAGCTTTTGGATCTTTTTTTGTCGGAAATACACTCACTGATAAATTACTGCCATCTGGAAGAGGTACTCTAAAATTTGCTTTTGGAGGAGCCATCCTTCATTTTCACCATAGAACATTGGATACGCCATACTTTTTATTTTTTTAGGCTGGCTGTATCAAAACAATCATGCCAGATATTGCAATCAAAATTTGAACAATTACGATTAAGAGTACAACATCTCTTTCGTACACTTTCGCCTTGACTTTTTTCAACACCCATATAGCCAGATGTGTTGTGTCATAGAGATGCTCATAAGGCAATTCTAGCGACCCGTCCGCGTTGGGTTTCGCGAAGGCCTGAACATCCCCCATCTTATCAATGACTCTGGCTCTGAAATACAACAGCATTTCCAAGAAATAAGGCATAAAGAGCCACACTGCAAGTCTCTCCATACTTCCCAAAATAGCTAAGGTAGCAATCATGGCTCCAATAGAATAACTAAACGCGTTGCCAGGAAACACCTTTGCTGGATACCAATTAAAGGCCAGAAAAGCAAGTAAACTAGCATAAACAATGAAGGCAACCAATGCAATCCACAGTCTTCCAGTAACCAGTCCTGTGAAACCGAATACAGCAAATATTACTAGGCTCATGCTCGTTTCCAGTCCGTTGTAGCCTGCGAGGAGATTAAATCCGTTTGTGGAGCCGATTACACCCAATGGAACAACCATCAGGGGATAAAGTAGCTGCAGATCGATGTCTCCCAAAATGGGGAAGTTAATAGTTGAGGT
>Ga0272441_10009231_pt1 | contig 15311 bp, 10 predicted proteins | sample SSMProp6N_FD_193582 | JGI IMG/M metagenome (GOLD analysis project Ga0272441, IMG submission 193582) | Marine sediment archaeal communities from Little Sippewissett salt marsh, Falmouth, MA, United States - SSM-Prop-6N | ecosystem: Environmental > Aquatic > Marine > Wetlands > Sediment ... | reverse complement strand
GGCCAGCGCGTCGGTCAGCGCGTCGGACGCCGGCCGGCAAAGGCGCTCGACGCGCCCGCCCAGACCCGCCAAGGCCGAGCGGAGCTGGGCGTCGGAGGCGGCGTCGATCACGTCGGCGACGGCCTCGGCGGCGGCCAGGCCCAGCCGCCCGGAGAAGAACGCCCGCGCGGTGAATTCCCCGGGCCCAGCCGGGCGCGCGCCGGCGACGGACAGCGCGTCCAGCAGCAGGTTGGCCACGACGGCGGGGCCGGGAACGTGCAGCTCGACGACGTCTTGGCGGGTGTAGCTTCGCGGCGCGCGGAAGACGTACGCCCGCGCGGGAAGTTGCACGCCGCAGCCGGCGAGGCGGAGCAGGCCGCCGGCCGAGCGGAAGCCGGGCAGGTCGGCCAGGGCCCCGTCGGCCGGGGCGAAGACCCTCCCGGCCAGGGCGAAGGCGTCGGGCCCGCTGAGGCGGATCACCGCTCGTGCCGCCGCGCCGGCCGCCGTGGAGATCGCCGCGATCGTGTCGTCGGTCGGGTACATGGCTGCAGGGCCGGAACCCGGTGCGCCGGGCGGGCTCCGTCAGTCGCAGCGGAACCGCTGCGGGAACCGGCGGTAGTCGGTCAGCTCGAAGGGCTCGGTGGCGACGGCCCACGGGGGCGGGTCGGCCAGGTCGCGGAAGAGCTTGCCCTGGTCGTTGGCGGCCCGGAGCAGCTCGTCGAGCCCCTCGACGACCACCCGCTGGCGGTCCGTGCCCTCGTCGACGAAACGCCAGTGCTCCGCCCCGATCCGGTGGATGCGCCCGCTGCTCTCGTGCGCGGCGTCGAGCGCGGCGACGTACTTCCGCGTCTCGGCCAGCGGGCACCGCAGCAGCGACGGGTCGTCGGCCCGAACGGCCTCGAGGAAGTTCTCGATCATCACGGGGGCCTCCCGCTCACCGTCGCGGCGCTCTTCGGCGCCGTCGTCCAGCCGCACGACGGAGTGCTTTCCGTGCACGTACGTCGCGCTCCCGCGCTCGGCCGCCAGGCCGATCACCGGCCCGAACTGCCCCGCCGTCGCATGGGAGCAGAAGAACCGGATGACGGCCCCCTCGGCGGTACGGACCTCGATGGCGGCGAGGTTGTGGCCCTCGACGAGCCCGGCGGCATACAGCTCCGCGCGTACGGACGTCGGCGTCGCCAGCGCGTTTTCCCGCCCGGCCGCCATGGCCAGCATGTGCGCCAACTGGTGGGCCAGGGCGTTGGTCGCCGGACCGTCGAGCACCCACGCCTCGCCGCACCGCAGCCGCCCGGCCCACTCGTTCCGCTCGTAGTACGACCGCACGCGAGGCCACCCGGCCGCACAGGTCAGCCGCTCGATCCGCCCCAGCCGGCCCGCCGCGGTAGCGTCCAGGATCACCCGCATGTGGCCGTGCAGCGCCTGGAAGCCCACGAGGCACATCCGCCCGGCCGCCTCCAGGGCCTCCGCCATGCGGTCCACCTCCTGCACCGTCGCGGCCGGGGGCTTCTCCAGGTGGACGTGGAAACCGCACTCGGCCGCCGCGACGGTCAGCGGCGCGTGGCTGTGAATGCTGGAGGCGATGTACACCGCCTCGCACCGCCCGCGCAGCTCCCGGAACATCGCCGTCGCGTCCTCGTGCAGCCGCACGCCGCGCCGGGTGAGCCACTCCGCCTCTTCCGGCAGGTCGCCGAGGCGCGAATCCGCAGCCGCGACAAGCCGACAGCCCAGCCGGTCCGCCGATTCGCAGAGAGTACGGCTCAGCCCCCGGCCGTATCCCCCCACGCCAACGATCGCCAGACGAATCATCACTTCTCCATGTTGCCCCGGCGGCCGCTCACTTCGCGGGCCGCCGGGCGCGTGGGTCGGATCGTATACCGGCACGGCCGCGGACGTAAACAACAACCTGCGTACGGCGAGGGGGGACGTATCGGCAGCGTATCGGACCCGCCTTGACCGACGGCGCGCCGGCGGCCTATAATCGGCTGCTCGATCGGGCCCGGCCGGTCGGAAGGACAGGGAGATTGCGTGACCAGACCGATACCCATCGTGGCGTGGGCCGCCCTGTTTGCGGCGGTTGTCGGAGGCTGCGAGCCGGACAAGATCGACCTGGCGCCTCCCTGGGCGAACCCCTCCGACACGCAGCCCGAGCCCGCCGCGCAGCCCGTCCCCAAGCCCCTCCACCTGCTGCTGCCCCAGGCCGTCCGCATCCACTCATTCACGGGCATGCGGACCCTCAACGAGGCGGGGGGCGTCCAGGGCATCGACGTGCGGATCGAGGCGCTGGACGCCTACGGGGACTCGACCAAGGCGTTCGGGACGTTCCGCTTCGCGTTGTATCCGTACCGGCCGAACCTGCCGAACAAGCGCGGGCAGCGCATCGCGACGTGGGAGGAGGACCTGCTCGAGCCGCGGAAGAACGCCCTGCACTGGGACCGGATCACGCAGGCGTACCAGTTCCGCCTCCAATGGAACCGCCCCGTTCCGGTCGGCAACCGCTACCTGCTGACCGCGACGTTCACCAGCCCCTTCTCGCTGCGCAAGTTCGCCGAGCGCGAGTTCGTCGCGGGGGAATAGCCCGGATTATTCACCGCAGAGAACGCAGAGGTAATTCCATAGCAAAGACTTACATCAGGAACCACCCCTTCTGACCGCGAACAGTGTGTTCCTGTGCGGGAGCGATCCAGAAGAGAGAATCTGATCTAAGTTTCTATGAATAATCGTCTTACCTCTGTGACCTCTGCGGCCTCTGCGGTTGCTCTGCACGATCCGGAATAGTGCCATTCCACCCCAGGCGGGCCTATTGCGAGGCCTTCTTCTGCGCGGCCTTGCCCGCGGCCTCCGCAGCCTTCAACTCGGCCCGGGTGGCCTCGGCGGCACTTTGGCCGGCGTCGGCGACGGCCCGGTAATTGAGCGTGATCAGCAGCCGTCGGAGGCGAGCCTGCACCTGCTGTTGGGCCTGTTGCGCCGCCGTCGCGTTGCCGTCCTGCGCCTCGGCCAACGCGGCCGGGCGGGTCTGCACGCCCAGGTACGCCTTGAGCTTCTCCACGCGGTCGCGACGGAGGTCCTCCGCTTCCTGGGCGGAGACCCAACGCTGTCTTGCCCGCCCGGCCTCCCCGCCCGCCGTGCCCGATTCCGGCTGATCGGCATCGGAGCCCCGGCCGAGAGAGGGCATCCTGAGCTCGGCCTGTCGGGCCGACTTCCTCGCACCGTCCGCGACACCAAACTGCCCCGTGATGTGCAGCTTCTGCTCGCTCAGGCGGCGGAGCCGATCCGCCTCGCCGAGGCCGTTGACGATGGTGACTTCCACGACCGGCTGGGTGTTGGCATCTTCGGACAGCGCGGGGGCTTCCAGAGCTTGGCCCGCGGCCTTGTCGGCCAGGGCGCCGGCGGGCTCGGTCTCGACCTTGGCGTCATCGCCGTTCGCCCGGCGCTTCGGCGTCGGGGCGGGTCCGGCGGGCGCTGCGGCGACGGAGGCGGCGTCCCCACCGGCCTTGGGCGCCTGCTGCGTGTCGGCCGCAGGGGCCCGGCCGCCGGCCGCGTCGCTTCTGCGCTCCACGAGCGCCTCGGGGGCGGGCTTGGCCTGTCCCCCCCGGACCGCCGGTCGGGGCGCGGGCGTGGGCTTGGCGGGCGGCGTCGGCGTGGCCGAGGGCGCGGGCGCCACGGCGGGCGGCGTCGGCCCCGGCGTGGTCGGCTTGGGGGCCGCTGGCTGCGCCCCCGCCTCGGGTCGCTTCGCCGGCTCGGCGGCGTCGGGGCGCGCACGGGAGAACCTGGGCGTCGCGGCGGGCCCGGCACGCCCGCGCGACGGGTCGTTCGGCACGAGTGGCGGCGCGGGCGCAGACCCCGGCGTGGCGAACGGGCCCATCTGCTCTTTCTTGTGCATCGCCGTGCCGCGGAAGCGGCCCGTCGCCGCGTCGTCGGTCCCGGGGCCGTCAATCTGCCCGCCCTCTTCGGGCGCCCGCTCGACCGGCGGCGCCGGGCTCGGGGTCACGGGGCGGACCTTCTTGGCCACGGCGGGAGCGGGGGCCCCCGTGACCGGGGCAGCGCCGGGCTCTTCAAGCGTGTGGCGACCTTTCCGCATCGAGTCCGGCGTCTTCTGCAAGCTCGCGAGTGCCAGAACGCCTTCCTGCGAAACCGCCTGTCGCTCTCGCAATCTGTTGAGCTGTTCCTGGAGCGCGGGGATCTGCTCGGGCGTGACCCACGCCTCCAACTGCACCTGCCCCGTCGTATCGAGGTTCGCGAAGTAGACGTTCGACCGTGCGCGGGGCCGGCGGGGCTGCTTCGCGAAGGTCTTCGGCTCGCTGACCACGGCCGGGCCGATCCCGTTCGAGGCCAGCAGTTCCTCCACGGCCTGGCGGGTGGCCGCCATCCGGTCGGTGAAGATGACCTCGTTGCTCGCCTCGGCGACAGCCAGGGCCGACCCCAGGCTGTCCTTGCTCTGGTTCCCCGCCGCCGCGGTGGTCGCCAGGCTGCCGTTCGTGACGGTCTGGGCCCCACTCTCGACTCCGCCCTTGACCGCATACAGCCGCTTCTTGTGCCTGCCGAAGGCGTACCGCTCGCCACGGTCGAGCTTGGCGGCTGCGGGCTTTGCGGCGATCGGCTCGCCCCGCCCGTTCCCGTCGGCACGGCCCGGGCCGCGGATCACCAGCGTGGCGTTGTGCTTTCGCGCCTCGGCGGCGACCTTCTCGGTGAACGCCAGGTGCCTCCCGTCCCCACCCGCCTCGGGCTGGTTGGGGCCGACGGCGGCCATCTCCAGCTCCGACCTCGGCGGCGACCAGAGCGTCACGCCGACGATCATCCCGACCGACGCGGCAACCAGCAGCACGGCGGCCGTAGCCATGTACCGGACCCACCGCAGCGCGCCGCCGGCTTGTGCGGCATGGGCCGCGCCGACGAGTTGGATGCGCTCGGCCTCGGCCAGGACGCGTCCGGCGAGGTCTTCGGGGGGCTTCTGGGCGGGCAGGGCCCGGATCAGGTCGCGCGTGGCGCTCAGTTCCGCCAGCTCCCGCTGGAGGTCGGCGTCCGCCGCGACGGCTCGAGCAACGCGTTCGGCGTCGGCACCGCTCAACTCCCCGTCGAGATAGGCCGACAGTTGCTCGCAGGCTTTCCGATTGGCGCTCATCGTTCCGCTGTAACCAGATCGGCCAGTTTTCCGCGCAACATGCATCGGGCGCGGTGCAGGCGGCTCTTGACCGTCCCCACCGGCACGCCCAGCACCTGCGCGATCTGGGCGTAATCCATACCTTCGATATCACACAGGACGACGACCAGGCGAAACTCGTCGTCCAACTCTTCCAGGGCCAACAAGACCCGTTGGTTCGTTTCCGCGGCCGAAACGGCGGCCTCCGGACTCGGGCTGCGGCGGCGGGCCATGGCGGCGGTCAAGGCGTCGGCCTGGCTGTGCTCGAACTCCTCGGGGCCGCTGAGCGAATGGAATCGCACGCGCCCCGCGCGCCGGCGGTGGGAGATCGTCAGGTTCGCTGCAATCCGGAACAGCCACGTGTAAAACTGGCTGTGGCCCCGGAACTGCGAGATGCGCTCCAAGGCCTTCAGGAACGCTTCCTGCGTCAGCTCCTCGGCGTCGGCCCGCCGGCCGCACATCCGAAACACCATGTTGAACAGGCGATCCTGGTACTTCGCCACCAGCGACCCGAACGCCTGCATGTCGCCCTTGCGACACTGGTCCACGAGGGCGGCGTCCTCGAAGGAGATCGTTCCCTTCGCTCCCGCCGCCTTTCGCTTTGGCGCCTGGCCGTCCGGCATCGTATTGGACGCGTATCCCGTCACCGTGTTCCCAAAACACCCACGACAAAACGCTCCGCCAACGTCCTCCGAGCTCCGCGCATAACGCCGCCGTGTTGCTCGCACTCCAGAGTATAACGCACAAAGGACCAGCCTGCGCAGAAACGATCGATGCTAGTACGTCCGCGTTCGGCCGGCCGTTCACATCGAGTTGACGTTCCGGCCCGCTCGGTAACGCGCCCGATCCGCCCGCCCCCACAAACGTCCGCGAGACCTGGTATCCTGCGGACGGTTTCACCTTCCGTACCCGAGACTCGAAAGGACCGAACCCATGAGAACCCTCGCCGTCTGCTGCCTCGCCGCCCTGCTGCTCTGCTCCCTCGTCCCCGCGGTCGCCGCGGAGACCGGCAGGGACAAGCCCGCCCCCAAGGCCCCCGTGCCGGAGGGCTACACGCTGGTGTACCACCAGTCGTTCGACAAGCCCGAGAGCGTCGCGGGCTTCGAGTTCACCAGCCCCGAGAAGTGGAAGTGGGCGACCGTGAAGACCGACGGCAAGACCAACGGCACGCTGGAGTGCCTCGGGCAGGGCAAGTACAAGCCCAAGGTCCGCTCGCCGCGGATCATCGGCCTGATCGGCGGGAAGGTCTTCGGCGACTTCATCATGGAGGTCGACCTCTGCCAGACCGGCCGGGAGTACGGCCATCGCGACATGTGCATCTTCCTCGGCTTTACCACGCCCAGCCAGTTCTACTACGTGCACATGGCCACCAAGGCGGACAAGAACGCCCACAACGTGTTCATCGTCAACGACAAGCCGCGCACCAACATCGCCAAGAAGACGACCAAGGGCGTGGTGTGGGGCTCGGAGAAGTGGCACCACGTGCGGCTGGAGCGCAAGGCCTCCGACGGCACGGTCAAGGTCTTCTACGACGACATGAAGACGCCCATCATGGAGGCCAGCGACAAGACGTTCCCCAAGGGCCGGATCGGCTTCGGCAGCTTCGACGACTCCGGCCGGGTGGACAACATCCGCATCTGGGCGCCGAAGGTCGAGACCGTCGAGAAGGCCTTCTTCGGCAAGAAGCAGCCCGGCGCCTACGATCAGGCCGGCGAGCCCAAGCCCAAGGGCAAGTAAGACCGCCGGCCCGGGCCGGGAACCCCGCGGGTGTTCGATGACGGCATGGCGCTCTGGAATACGGCGGCGGCGAGGCGTGCGCGGGGGCGGGGCATGGCGCTGCGGGAGGACGGCATGAGCAGGCTCGTGCGACAGACAACGCTGGCCGTGGCCGTTCTTGCGGCGTGCGTCTCGGCTGGCAAGCCGCGAGCCTCGGGCGATCGCCTCGCCGCGGCACGGACGGTGCTTGGGGAGTTTGCCGACCCGACGCTTCTGGACGACCGGACCCGCGCGCGGATTCCCGAGTTGCTGGACGACCTCGGGCACGAGGAATGGTCGGTGCGCGAGGCGGCGTCGGAGGCGCTGCGGCGGATCGGGCACCGGGGCGAGCCGCTGGTTCGCAAGGCGGCCGGCAGCGCCAACACCGAGGTCGCCGCCCGGGTGGGACAGGTGTTCGAAGCCTACGAGGCCGACCGCCGACGGCGCGTCCGCCGGCTGCACGAGGCGATCGAACTCCTCGCCGGCGAGCGCGACAGGTCCCTGCTCGACGCCCTCGTCCGCCTGCTGTCTCACGCCGATCCGAGGGTGCGCCGCGCCGCGGGCTACGGCCTGCGGCGAATCACGGGGCGGCGGTTCGGCTACAACGCCCACGACCCGGCCCGGGAACGGGCGGCGGCAACGCGCACGTGGGCTGCCTGGTGGCGAGGGGAGAGGGAACGGTTCGATTGGACCCCTACGGCCCGTGCCCCAAAGGTCGGCGGCATCCTCGCCTGGAGCTCGTCCGGGGCGGCCGTCTTTCTGTACGGCCTCGACGGGAAGCTGCTCTGGTCTCGTCGGACGCCCACCCGCCCCACGGCCGCCGACGCGCTGCCCAACGGGCACGTCCTGATCGCCACGTACGCCGCCGGGGCGGCGCTGCTGGAAGAGTACGGCCGGGGCGGGCAGGTCGTCTGGCGGGCGGACATCCCGTGGCGAGGGCTGCTGCTGGGGGTCCGGCGTTTGCCGAACGGCAACACGCTCGTGCTGGAGCGGGGGAACTGGCGCGTCGTGGAGATCGACCCGACGGGCGGGGAGATCGTCTGGCAGTTCGGCGTCGAAGGCGAGCGCGTCTACTCCGCCCAGCGGCTGGCCAACGGCAACACCGTCGTGTGCACGTGCAAGGACCGGGTGCAGGAGGTCGGGCGCGACGGGAAGGTCCTGTGGACGCGGGCCGGGCTGGGGGGCTTGCGGGACGTCACGAAGCTGCCCGGGGGGCACCTTCTTGCCGTGCACGTTGCCCGGTCGCGCGTCGTGGAGCTCGCGCCGGACGGCACGGAGACGTGGGGATGGTCCCCGCCAGAGCGGGACCGCCTCGTCGGCGCGCGACGGCTGCCGGACGGCCGGACCGTCATCCAGTGCGCCAAGGCCGGGCTTGTGCTCGTCGACCGGACCGGCAAGGTCACGGAGCTCGCCACGCCGAACGGCGTGCGCCTCTGGAGCTGCTTCGGGCAGATCACACTCGCACCGGCGGGCGCGGAGCGCACGGCCGAGGTCGAGTGGCGCATCAGGCCGTGACGCGCCGCGCGTGTATTCGCCGCGCGAAGACCACGGCGACGGTCGCCTCGGCGGCGAACCCGAGCACGAGGACCCCGCCCGCCCACGCGTGGTTCAGCAGGCCCGCGGCATACAGCAGCGAGCACGCGGAGTAGATCGCCCCCACGCGGCACAGCCCGCCGACGGCCATGCCCACCGTCCGCCGCCCGAGCAGCAGGTGCCCGTGGAAGTAGTTTCGGGCGCTCATCACGGCCGGCCAGATGCACATCACCCGCAGGGCCTGCACGGCGGGGGTATAGACGTGATCGGGGATGTTCAGCAGCCCGCGAAGCACCAGGTCGACCAGCGGGGTGAAAACGATCGCCGCCATGAGCACCACCACCGCCGCGCCGATGCGCACCATGAACCGCCGCACGCCGGCCAGGTCGTGCGAGGCGAACGTCACGAAGAAGTGGCGGAACTGGTTGGCGAAACTGCCAAAGAGCATGGAAAAGTCGAACGCCACGCGCGTCGCCGCGACGGCCACCTTCCCCCCCGACGTGCGGTTCAGAAAGGCGTACAGGATGGGGCGGCTGAAGGCGAACATCACGCCCGTCACCGCGACCGGCCAGAAAAACGCGAAGACGTCCCGGTACGTCAGGTCCTCGTGCTCCGGCCGGGCGGGCGGGCGGTAGTACAGCACGTACAGCAGCATGGCCAGCCCCAGGTGCAGCCCACCCGAGACCAGCCGCGCCACCGCGAGCGTCCACACGGGCCCCCAGTCTTGGCGAAGCCCCAGCAGCAGCCCGCCGATCAGGACGGCCAGCGCCAATACGTTCAGCGCGGTCACGAGCCCCGTCCGCCGCGCCTGCACGAGCATGCCCGTGTAGTACTGCCGCAGCCCCCCCATCAGCGCCAGCGGCGCCAGGAAGCGCAGGTAACTCACCACCGTCCTCGTCGTCTCGGCGTCGAGCTCGAAAACCCACGCCACCACGGCCGCGCCGGGTGCGGTGAATCCCGCCGCGGCGATCGGCAGCGTGATCGCCAGCGAGACGCCCATCGTGAACCGCAGGCAGACCGAGTGCCCGCGCCGGCTGCGCCCCAGCACGTTGGCCATCTGCGGGACAAACGCCAGGATCGCCGCGAACGGCCAGAATACGCTCATCGCGAAGGCGAACGTCGCCAGCTCCCTCGCGGCGTCCTCGTAGCCGGCCAGCACGCGGTTCTCGAATTGCCGCCCGACCACCATCGCCACGCCCATCAGGGCGAGCGGCCAGTAAAACCGCCAGTATTCCTTCTGCTTCTGCAAGGCGGGGCGCGTTTCCTGTACCGGCGGCCTCAACCGCTCCGCCGGGGCGCGCTTCGGCCGGTTGTGACGAACTCGTCGATCCGGGCCTTCAGCTCCTTGACGATCTCCGGGTGCTCGAAGTAGAGGTTCTTCCTCTCGCCGGGATCGTCCCGGAGATTGTAGAGCTGGCCCGGTGCGGTCGGGGCCGTCTCGGGCAGGGCGAACGGCTGGAGCCGGCCCTTGCGGTAGTTGTTCCCGCCCGAGCCCTTGTGGTCCAGGTACTTCCACGGCCCGCGGCGGACGGCGAGCGTCTTGCCCATCGTCTGCTGGAGCAGGTACGTGCGGACCGGCTTGTCGCCCTGCGTGCCGAGCAGCACGGGCAGCATGTTGTAGCTGTCCTCGGCCGCGTTGTCGGGCAGCTTCGCGCCGACGATCGCCGCGCAGGTCGCCATGAAGTCCGTCAGGCCGGTCATCTGGCCCGTCGTCGTGCCGGGTTTGATCTTGCCCGGCCAGCGGGCGATCAGCGGCACGCGATGCCCGCCCTCCCAGTTGTCGCGTTTCATGCCGCGCCACGGCCGGGCCGGGTCGTGCCGGTGGTCCGCCCGCATGCGAACGGTGGTGAGGGTCTCGGGCCCGTTGTCGCTGGAGAACACCACCAGCGTATTGTCCGCGAGGTGCAGGCGGTCCAACGTCTTGAGCAGCTCGCCGACGACGTAGTCCAGCTCGTGGATGAAATCCCCGTGCGGGCCGGACTTCGTTCTGCCCTGGAAGCGGTCGGCGGGGAAGGACGGCAGATGCACGGCCTGGGCGGCATGGTAAAGGAAGAACGGCTTGTCCGCGTGCTGCCTGGCGTGCTGTTCGAGGAACTGCTTGCTCTTCTCGAGGAAGACGAGGTCCACCTTCTCCAGGTCGAAGTCGGGCGCGACCAGGCCGGGGCGGTTGTCCACGGAGTAGGGGTGCTTGGGCAGCGGACCCTTGTCCAGCACGCCGGTCGGCGGGACGGGCACCCGGTCGCCGTCGATGTAGGCGTACAGCCAGTCCGTCGTGGGGCAGCACGCCGTGCCGAAGAACCGGTCAAACCCGCGGTGGATCGGGGCGTCCGGGATCGGCCGGGAGAAGTCGATCCGCCGGACGGCCGCGAGACCGTTCTGATGGATCGGCTCGCCCGCCTTGTCAAGGAACGTCAGCCCGACGTGCCACTTGCCGAAGCAGGCCGTCGTGTAGCCCTTGCGGCGGAGCATCTCGGCGACGGTCAGCCGGTCCTTCTCGATGAGGCAGGGCCCGCCCGCGCCGGTGAACACGCCGCGCATGCCCGTGCGGAAGCACAGCCGGCCGGTCAGGACGCTGTAGCGCGTCGGCGTGCAGACGGTCGCGGCGCTGTGGGCGTCGGTGAAGCGGATGCCCTGCCCGGCGAGCCGGTCGAGGTTCGGCGTGGGGATGCGCGAGTCGGGGTTGTAGCAGCCGACGTCGCCGTAGCCGAGGTCGTCGGCCAGGATGAACACGATGTTCGGCAGCGTCTCGGCGGAGGCGGCGGCTCGCGTGCGGCCCGGCAGGACGGCCGCCGCGGCGCCCGCGGCCATCGCCCGGAGAAACTGTCTTCGGTTCAGCGATCTCATCTGCATTGCTCCATTCGGTCTCGTGGCGGCGCACCGCGCCGCGGGCCTATCGTCACATCGAGCACGTCAGCGACACGGGCTCGTCGGCGGCCAGGACGACGCGCCAGCACGCATCGCCCAGCGGCTCGATTTCGGCCGGACGCTCCCCGTCCGCCCGAACCTGCCGGAAAGGAATCCCCCCGCTCAGGCGGACCGTCTGCTCCCGCACGCTTCGGACGCGCAGGCCGATCCGGCGGAACAGCAGGTTCCAGTGCAGCTCCTCGACGACCAGCCCCCCCCGCGCGCGAACGCCGCGCAGCGTGCCCCGCCGCAGGGCGTCGGCGGGCAGGGCCGGCAGCAGCACGAGCCGGCCCGGCTCGGAGTGGATCAGCATCTTCATCAGGACCGCGGGCAGGCTGAACGTCGCGTCGAGGTTGTAGATCCACAGGCCGGGGTTGTGGCAGGAAATCAGACTCGTGTTGAGGAACCGTTCGCGGGCGAACATCGACAGCACGCGCCAGAGCAGCTCGCCGTCGCGAAACCGCGCCGCCAGCAGCGCCGCGTGCATCAGCCCGTGCGCCGACTTGTTGCCCAGACCCGCCGCCAGCCGCTTGGCCATTGCCTGCCTCGCCGCCGCAAACAGCTCCGGCGTCCGCTCGGGCGAGAACTCCAGCGACGGCCAGACCGGATACAGGTGCGAGCTGTGGCGGTGGCTGTACCGGTCGCCGAGGCCGGGGAAAGCCCACTCGGCCAGCGCGCCGTCCTCGTTGATGCGGTACGCAGGCAGCCTGTCCCGCAGGGCCCGCCAGCGTGGGAGGCTCTCCCGCTCGATGTCCAGCTCCTCGCAGGCGTCGATCAGGCCGGTGAGGACCTCGCGGCAGACGGCGATCTCGCACGTCGCGTTGGGCACGACGTTGGTGCGCTGCTCGGGGGGCGAGAGGGCGGAAATGTTCTCCGGCGAGATCGACGGGTAGACCGTCGCCGGACCGTCGGGGTCCAGCCCGGCCGCCAGGAAGTCCTCGTAGAAGGCCGCGACGTCCTTCAGCAGCGGCACGACGCGTTCGCGAAGAAACCGCCGGTCGCCGCTGTAGAGGGCGTGATCGCGGACGTAGCTCGCCAGCCACCCCGCCCCGCCGGTCCACGGATACGAGGCCATGAGCACCACGCCGTGCCGCCAGCCCTGGCAGAGGTCGGTGACGGCGCCGCGGCAGCCGTAGAGGGCCCTCGCGTTGCGCCGCCAGTCCGGCAGGTGCTTCTCGACGAAGCGGAAGAAGGTCTCCATGACCTCCGGCAGGTCGCCCTGCGAGCCGGCGGCGACGGCCAGGTTCAGGTTCGCGTCGAGCGTGTACCGCCCGTCCCAGGCGGGCTCCCATTCGTTGCCCCAGATGCCCGTCAGCGACGGCGGCAGCTCGCCCGTCGCGCCGCAGATCAGCGCGTATCGCCCCACGGCGTGCAGCCGCTCCAGCAGTTCGGGCGTCGGCCCGGCCGTCCGGGCGCGGGCCAGCATCGCCTCGCTGGGCTCGGCCCGATCCGGGTCGCCGCCCAGGTCCAGCGTCACGCGGCGGAACATCTCGCCGTGGGCGGCCGCGTGCGGCGCGAGCAGGGCCTCGTAGTCCCTCGGCAGGCCGTCCAGGCGGGCCCGCAAGGCCTCGCGGTCCGCCGCCGGGCCCCGGTCCAGGTACTCGACGGCGAGCAGGAGCAGCGTCCGGCCCGCGCCGCGGACGTCGATGCGCTGCCCGGCCACTGCCGCCGCACCGCCGCCTTCGACGAGGACCCGGCCCAACGCGTGGTAGCCCTCCGGCTCGGCCCGGCCCAGCGACCGCCCGTAGACCGCGTGCAGGTACAGCTCGTCGCCCTCGTGCTCGATCCGCACCGACGCGAAGTCCCCCGGCCGCTTGCCCGGCGCTTCGGCGAGCCACAGAGACCCGTCGAACGCCGCGCCCGCCGGCGGGGCAATCTCCAGCACGATCGCGTCGTGCGTGCGCGACACGAAGGCCCGCCGCAGCCAGTCCCCGCGAGTGTCCGTCCACCGGACGCTCAACTCGCCGCGGGCCAGGTCCATCACCCGCCGGTACCGCTCGACCGCGCCCCCGGCCGCGTGCTGCACGTGCAGGTGAAAGCCCGGGTGGATGCGATCGTAGGGCAGCCGCCCGCCCCGCGTCAGCTCGTCCTCGCCGAACCGCTCGGCGCACCAGTCCCGCGCGCGGCGGGCGACGTGCTCGTCGGCATCGCGGTAGCGGCCCTGCCGGGCCATCTGCCGCGCCTCGCGCCACGCGTCGGCCAGCTCCGGCGGCTCGGGCGCGACGCGGGCGGTCGGCACCCAGAACTTCTCGTGGTTGACGACGATCCGCTCGTCGAGCGGGCGGCCGAGCACCATGATCCCCGTGCTGCCGTTGCCGCCAATCAGCGCGTCCTCCCATCGGAGAGCGGGGGCCCGGCTGGTTACGCGGGTGGCGATCACCGGCCGCCCTCGAGCGCTTCGGCCGGCGTGCCCGGCAGGGTCCAGTCCTTGGGGGCCTGGAATCCCTTGCGCGTGCCGGTCTCGTCGAGCAGGCACGTCTTACCGTGCCACGACCGGTACGTCTTGACCTTCGCCAGCAGCCGGCGGACCACCTCCGGGTGCTTGTCGGCCAGGTCGGTGGTCTCGTTGGGGTCCTCCCGGATGCGGAACAGGTGGACCGCCCCGCCTGTCCGCGGGTCGGGGGTCTTGAGGATGCGCGGGCCGACGTAGATCAGCTTCCACTCGCCCTCCGTCACGGCGAGCTGGTCCTTCGTGCCGTAGCCGACGTACGAGTACCACGGGCGCTCGGGCCCGGCGGACTTGCGGGCCATCGCGTCCAGGACGTCGACGCCGTCGAGGGGCCGGCCGCCGTGGTCCGCGACCCCCGCGATCCGCATCAGCGTGGGCAGCACGTCGATGAAGCCCATGGGGCAGGCGACCTTCCCGCCCCCGCGGACCCCGCCGTTCGGCCAGCGCGCCACCGCGGGGACGCGCACCCCGCCCTCGAAGACCGACGCCTTGCCCCCCCGCAGCGGCTTGTTGTCCCCCCCGATCCCCGCGCCGTTGTCGCTGAAGAACAGGACGAACGTGTCGTCCGCGACGCCCTTGGCGTCCAGCGCGGAGAGGATCCCGCCGATGCCCTCGTCCATGGCCGTCACCATCGCGGCGTAGGCCCGAGGCTTCTCCGGCAACTCGCCGTACATCGCCAGGTACTTTTCCGGCGCCTGGAGCGGAGAGTGCGGGGCGGTGTAGGGCACGTAAAGGAAGAACGGCTCGTCGGCGGGGCTGCTGCGGACGAACGCGGCCGCCTCCTTCGAGATCAGGTGCGTGGTATATCCCGTCTCGCGTGCCGGGCGGTGCCCGCGGTGCCAGTCCGTCTGGCCCTCGCGCCGGCGCGTGAAGTAGTCCAGCGCCCCGTTGTAGCAGCCGTAGAAGTGCGTGAACCCCCGGCTTAACGGATGGTAGCGCACGTGGCTGTGCCCGAGGTGCCACTTGCCCACGCACCCGCGGCGCCGGTAGCCGGCCCGGGCGAGGACCTCGGGGAGGATCCGCTCCTCGGCCGGGATGCCGTGCTTCCGCCAGGGCGTGATCACCGAGCAGCCGATCCCGAAGCGCAGCGGGTGCCGGCCGGTCATCAGCCCCGCCCGCGTCGGCGAGCACAGCGGGGCGGAGTGAAACCGGTCCAACTCCACGCCCTCGCGGGCCAGCCGGTCGATGTTCGGCGTGCGGGCGGCGCCCCCGTGATAGCCGACGTTGTTCCACCCGAGGTCGTCCGCGACGATCAGCACGATGTTCGGCTTGCCCCGAGCCCGTCGAAGGGGCTTGTCCCGAGCGGGGCGCGGAACGGGCGTTCCTGCTGCCTCGCGTTCCGCCCAAGCCGTCCGGGGCAGTGCGCATGCGGCCGCGCCCCCGCCCAGGAAACCCAGAAACGCCCGCCTGTTGATCCGGCTCATCTGCGTGCTCCTCATATGGTCCAGTCCCTGCCGACTGGATGTTCTTCGTGTTTCTTGTTCTTCCCGCGGAGAGGAAGATCCGTGGCTTTTGATCCACTTCTACTTCGTCTTGAGCGGATATCCCTCAGGT
>Ga0272441_10009230_pt1 | contig 15313 bp, 9 predicted proteins | sample SSMProp6N_FD_193582 | JGI IMG/M metagenome (GOLD analysis project Ga0272441, IMG submission 193582) | Marine sediment archaeal communities from Little Sippewissett salt marsh, Falmouth, MA, United States - SSM-Prop-6N | ecosystem: Environmental > Aquatic > Marine > Wetlands > Sediment ... | reverse complement strand
TTTCGGATTTTAAATCTTATCAGCGTCCATCAGCGTTTATCTGCGGTTCCTCTTCGTTACCTTCGTTTCCTTCTGTTTAATATATTTGTGATTTTTGCGCTTTTTGTGGCTCTACTTTGTATTTGATTTATTCGCGTTCATCTGCGTTTATTAGCGGTTAAATATCTTCCTCTGCGATCTTGTGCTTTTTGTGGCTATCATTTCTTTTGTTTTGATCATTTGTAATTTGAGCCTTTGAATTTGTTTCGGATTCTTGTCCGCCGTAGCTCGCGCTGCGAGCGAAGGAGGATAGGGTTTAGTGCTTCGGATTTTTTAGTATTTTATCTCCCTATCTTCTTATCTCCTGACTCCTTATTTTGCCTTTTCACTTTTAACTTGTTTAAATAGTGATTCCCCATCGACCCCCATTAATAACATATAAAATATACCACACTTTTAATAAAAAGTCAAACAGTTTCGCTAAAAAACCACTCGCTTTTCAGCTAAACCAATGCATTTTTTCGCGGAAATTTCGCCCTTTCAGAAATTTTTTAAAAAAATCCGCCCTCCCAAAATAAGAACTTACGTCAATCTCCCCAGGCAAAAAATAAAGACTTACGTTAATTTCCCCCGCCCAAAAATAACAACTTACAACAATTCTACGTATCTCTCGCGTATATGGAAAAAATCAGGCAATTTACTCGGCATCCCTTGCCCATTTTCGCATTTTTTACCCTTACTATTATCCCTGATTTTGTTATAGTCCGATATGTATGTAAATGCTTGCGCCAACCTTGTTTTATCTTGACTAAACCATGGATTACGATACAATAAAATGGTGGGTGGGCAGCTTGAATTGAGCTAATTTTTCACACCAAAACTGGGGGAAGGAATTAGTAAAACAATCATACCGGATCTGAATTTAATGTAACCTAACCTCTTTGTTACAGAGTGATTATAAACAGGAGCCCGCCTTTACCTTTGGCTAGAAAACGCAAAAAACTAGGCGACATCCTTCTCGACTGGGGTGTTATTAGCCGCAAGGACCTGGACAAGGCCATCGAGGTTTCTACCACTTCTCACCGTCGTCTGGGCGACACCCTGATCGATATGAGTCTGCTCGACGAGGATCAGGTCACCAAGGCCATGGCCCAGCAGTTCGACCTGGAGTATGTCGATCTGGACCATCACGTCGTTGACCAGGCCGCCTTAGAGCTTATGCCGGAAGAACTTATACGCCGTCACATGGTCTTGCCCATCGGCAAGGAAAACGGCCGCTTAAAGATAATTATCCACGATCCCCTCGACCTGGACACGATGGACCTGCTCCGCTTCCGCCTCAATACCGAGCTCGAATGTGCCCTGGCCCCCAAAAGCAAAATCAAACGCTATATTGATACTTTCATGGACGGCTACAGCAATTCCATCGACGACACCATGGACGAAATCCACAGTTCCATCGACGCCTCGGTGGACGCCTCTATCGATCTTGACGCCCTCAAGGACCAGGCCGACAAATTAGACGATGAATCTGCTCCGATTATCAAACTTATCAACCGAATTATCGACGAAGCATGCAAACTGCGGGCTTCGGATATTCACATTGAGCCGATGAACGACCGGGTCCGCGTGCGCTATCGCATCGACGGGGTTTGCGTGGAGCGGGACAATATTCCCAAGCAACTGCAACCGGTTGTTATGACAAGATTTAAGATTATGTCGGGTATGGATATCGCCGAACGTCGTCTCCCCCAGGACGGCCGTATCAAAAAGAGGGTGGCCGGTCAGGATATCGATTTTCGTGTCAGTGCCCTGCCCGGCTATCACGGCGAGAGCGTTGTTTTGCGTATTTTACGGCCGGACTCGGTCTTAGTCGGTATTCAGGCGCTGGGCTTTGGAGAGGAAGATTACCAGCGATTTTTGAAGATCATCAAAAGACCTAACGGTATCTTTTTGGTCACCGGACCCACCGGTTCGGGTAAAACCACCACCCTGTATTCGGCCCTGCAGGTGCTCAACCGCCCCGACAAAAAAATCATCACGGCCGAAGACCCGGTCGAATACAATTTTACCGGCATGAACCAATGCCAGGTCCGCTCCGAGATCGGCCTGACCTTTTCGGCGATCCTGCGGTCCATGTTGCGGCAGGCACCCAACATCATACTGGTCGGTGAGATCCGCGATCAGGAAGTTGCCGATATTGCCATTCAGGCCGCCTTAACCGGACACCTCGTCTTCAGTACCCTGCATACCAACGATGCTCCCAGCGCTATCACCCGTTTAGTGGATATGGGGGTAAAGCCGTTCCTGGTAGCCAGCGCCATTCAAGCCATCATGGCCCAGCGTTTGGTGCGGGTTATCTGCAAAGAATGTCGCCAAGAGAACCCCAATCCCGATCCCAAACATCTGGCTCTGCTGGGCATCGACGAGAAAATGCTCTCTGAAAGGAAAATTTTCCACGGGGCCGGGTGTAAACGCTGCCATAATACCGGTTACCGCGGACGTATTGCCATCTTTGAAATGATGATGATGAACTCGGAGATACGCGAGCTGGCGTTTAACCGGGCACCCACCAATACAATTCGCGTCGCGGCCCTGGCCTCCGGGATGCGTTCGCTGATGGAGGATGGGAAACGAAAGATTTTCGAAGGCACCACCACGCCACAGGAAGTGGCTCGACACGCCCAAGTTGAGGGAACAGTAGCAGAATAACCATACCTGGATAGGTCGGTAACGGAAAACCGACTGTCATGGTGTTTTGATAATCCTTGCGCCCTTTTAGTTTAGGGGGCGCGAGTGTTTGATTTAATTAGCAGTTGCCCCGGTCAAGAATTGGCCAGCGGGATTAATCCCCAAAAACGGGGTATTAATTAAATACCTGGAAAAACAAAAAGGATAAAAATCCTAATTCTTAGGCAGTTAAAAACAGTCAGAAGGATAAAAAATGTCAAGAATACACATTGATAGGGTATTGGAAACCTGTATTAAGCAGGGGGCATCAGATATTCATTTTGTGGCCGGTCGTCCTCCAGTACTGCGTCTGCATGGGAATTTGCGATCTCTGGAAACCAAAGTGCTGGAACCGGATGATACGGTGGCGCTGATGAAGAGTATTACCCCGGATCGCAATCAGCAGGAATTACAGGAAGAAGGTAATACCGACTTCGGTTTTGCGTTTGGTGATAAGGGGCGTTTCAGGGTGGCGGTGTTCCGCCAGCGGGGCAACCTGAGTATAGTGCTGCGATTAATTCCGAATAAATTAATGACCTTTCCCGAAATCGGCCTACCCAAGATCATTGAAAGTCTGTGTCGGCGACCTCAGGGGATGTTTCTGGTGACCGGACCCACCGGTAGCGGTAAGACCACAACTCTTGCGTGCATGATAAACTTTATCAATGAAACCATGGACCGTCATATCGTCACGGTGGAAGATCCGATTGAATATTATCAATACCACAAGAAATCAATTATTAATCAGCGTGAAGTGGGGATCGATGTTCCCACGTTCGCCGAGGCGCTGCGTCGTGTTTTGCGTCAGGATCCGGATGTGATACTGGTGGGGGAGCTTCGTGACCTGGAGACGATAGAATCGGCGGTACGGGCGGCGGAAACGGGCCACCTGGTGTTCAGTACGGTGCACACGACCGGTTGCCAGGGTACCGTTACCCGTATCATCGATGCCTTTCCGGTGAATCAGCAGGAGCAGATCAGGGTACAGCTTTCGGTAAACCTGATCGCGGTCTTGAGTCAGACTTTATGTCGTAAAGTCGGGGGCAAAGGTCGCGTAGCCGGGTACGAGTTTATGGTGGTAACTCCGGCTATCTCGAACCTGATTCGGGAAAACAAGACCTATCGAATCAACTCGGCTATCCAGACAGGTAAGAAATTTGACATGCAGTTGATGGATGACCACTTATGGGAATTGTTCAAAGATAAAATTATCGACAAGGATGAAATGCTCGAGCACGCGCGGGAGCCCATGCAGTTAATCGAGAAGATGGAAAAAGACAGCCGGCTTTCCTTGACCGAGGAAGAAAGGAAGGCACTGGCGGAGGCCAAGAGCGGCAAGTCCCAGATTGTGACAGAGTAGTAAAAGGAACAGGCCAGAAGAGAAGATGTCCCCGGTGTGACCGGAAGCCGTTAAAACCGCCCCTTACCAGGGGGGGAATTTCCAGGGTTTTGTCAAAGCAGATAAAACAGCTATAAATCAGGCAGCTCGCGATCAGAAGTAATTTTAGGTCGATCGGGCTGCACAAACGTATAATCTTAACAGGTTAGAGAAAGTAACAACAAGGAACCGCACTAATGGCCACCCTACCGCCAATTGAACAATTAAAAGGGCGTCCTTTGGGCCGGGTTCTTATCAAAATGGGTAAGCTAACCCGGGAAAAGGTGCATAAGGCACTTAGCATCCAAAAACAGTCCGCCAAGTCCAATCCAATCGGGCAAATTTTGCTGGATCTGGGCTATATAACGGACAAAGACCTGAATCTGGCGCTGGCCTTCCAACTGGGGATGAGCTACATCGACATTGGGCAGATGGATCTCTCAGATGATATTATCGGACACATAACTGCGCAGATGGCTATGACCTATCGCGTGCTGCCGATCGATTATGACCAGGATAATAATACCCTTTCCATCGCTATGGACACGGCCAATAATTTCCGGGCCACGGACGACCTGCGGACCCTGCTGGGATTCAATATCAAGGCATTGATAACCGACACGAAGTCCCTGGAACAGGCACTGGCCCGTTATTACAGTGACAAAGCGGAAAGTATCAACGAGTTAATTGGTGAGCTCTCGGAAGATGAGTTCCTGGCCGAGTTCAAAGACCGGGGCGAAAGTATCGACTTGACCGAACTGCGGGAGTTGGCCGATTCAAATCCGGTCAAGCGGTTGCTAAACCTGGTTCTCCTGCAGGCGATCCGGGACAAGGCCTCGGATATACACTTCGAACCATTCGAAGAAGAATTCAAGATGCGCTATCGTATCGACGGAGTGCTCTACGAAATGATACCGCCGCCGACCCACATCGCCGTGGCGATCAGCTCCCGTCTGAAAGTTATGGCCAATCTGGATATCGCCGAGAGGCGTCTGCCGCAGGACGGCAGAATTCCGCTGGTGGTACAGGGTCGTCCCGTGGACCTGCGTGTCTCGGTACTGCCGACCATGTTCGGCGAAAGCGTGGTACTGCGGGTACTAGACCGGATGCAGGTACAACTGGACCTGGACCGACTGGGGATGCTCGACGAAGAAATCACCCAGTTTCGCCAATTGATTCATAAACCCAATGGGATCGTCATTTGTACCGGACCCACCGGTTCGGGTAAAACCACTACGCTGTACTCGGCGCTGCGGGAGTTGAATTCCATCGAGAATAAACTGATTACCACCGAAGATCCGGTGGAATATGATATCGACGGGATTATTCAAGTGCAGATGAACTCCGACATCGGTCTTACTTTTGCCCGCTGTCTGCGGAGTATTCTGCGTCAGGACCCGGACACTATTCTGGTGGGCGAGATACGTGACCTGGAAACGGCCGAGATTGCCGTGCAGGCCTCCCTGACAGGCCACCTGGTATTCTCCACGCTGCACACCAACGACGCGCCCAGTTCCATTGCCCGTCTTTTGGATCTGGGATTGGAGCCTTTTCTGGTGACGGCAACTCTGGAGGGGATTGTGGGGCAACGGCTGGTGCGCAAAATCTGCACAAACTGTCGCACACCCTTCAGGCCTACCGAGGACGCGCTGCTGGAATTGGAATTGACGCCGGAGATGGTGGCCGACAAAAAATTCTATTACGGTAAGGGTTGCGATTACTGTAATAACACCGGTTACAAAGGCCGTATGGGCTTATACGAAATTATGACTCTCAATGATGATTTGCGCCAAGCAATTAATGAAAGGGCGTCCACCAACGTGCTGCGGGAAAAGGCCCTGAAGATGGGCATGAAAACGTTGCGTGAGTCGGGAGTGAAAGCTATTTATGAAGGTTCTACCACCCTGGAAGAGGTGGTCAAAGAGACGGTGCTGGAGGAAGTTTGATCCGGCGCCAAACAGTAAATACGTAATATGCCATGAACAAGACAGAATTCTAAGTCCGTTTTTTAACGGAGGTGTATGATGCCTACTTTTCAATACGAAGCCATGGACGCCCAGGGCAAGGAAGTAAAAGATGAGATTGAAGCCCTGAGCAGCGAAGAAGCAGTCAGCAAGATACGCAACCTGGGGTATTTCCCGACCAAGGTTAAGGAAAAGGGCGGGCGCCGCCGGGTGAAAACAAGCGCCAAGGGGCAGACAGGGCCGCAGCGAGCGCGGGGTACGGGCGGTAAGGTCAAGGTTAAAGTACTGACGCAGTTTACCCGTCAGCTCAGTACGCTGCAGGATGCGGGATTGCCGATATTGCGGTCCTTGCGGATTCTGGAGCAGCAGCAGAAACCGGGACGCCTGAAGAATATCGTGCGAGCGGTGGGCGACGATGTGGAAGGGGGGGCGACGCTTTCGGAAGCGATGGCTCGGTATCCTAAATGTTTCAATAAGCTATATACCAACATGGTGGCGGCAGGTGAGGCCGGCGGGGTACTGGATTTGATTCTGAACCGCCTGGCCGAGTTTTTGGAAAAGGCCCAAAAACTTAAACGCAAGATCATCGGGGCGATGATCTATCCGATATGTGTTTTGGTAATCGCGTTTTCGATAGTGATGGGTATCATGATCATCGTGGTGCCGAAGTTCAGGGATATCTTCGCGGATCTGGATACGGAATTGCCCTGGGTAACCCAATCACTTATGAATCTCTCCACCTGGATAACGAGAGACTATGGGTGGTTGTATATCATTGGGACACCGGTGGCGATTATCGCTTTGCTACGTCTGGCCCGGATTAGCGAATCGGGCCGATATATGCTCGATTCGGTCAACGTAAAAATACCGGCGGTAGGGGCCCTGATAAGCAAGACCAGTATCGCTCGTTTTACGCGAACGCTGGGGACGCTGGTGGCGGCGGGGGTACCGATCCTGGAGGCGCTGAATATTACGCGGGAAACGGCCGGTAATGAGGTTTATCGGCGGGCCCTGGGTAATGTGCATGACAGTATCCGCAAGGGTGAGACGTTTGCAGAGCCGCTGCGCAAGGCGCGGATCTGTGATTCGCTGGTGGTGAATATGATCGATGTAGGTGAAGAAACGGGCGATCTGGACAAGATGCTGACCAAAATTGCCGACAATTATGATGATGAAGTGGATACGGTAGTGGCTTCACTGGTGAGCCTGATGGAACCGCTGCTGGTTGTGTTTCTGGGAGGGGTGTGCGGATTTATCGTGATCGCCCTGTTTATGCCGATGGTCTCGCTGATCGAGAACCTCGCCTAAACAACGGGCGTTAAGATCTGCACAATACTCAGAGCAGAGCAAAAAAAATAGAGTTTGGAGAAAAGAGTAATGTTATCGACAGGAACGATGCGTAAATACACAATCATAGCCACCGTGGGGGTTCTTTGGCTGGGGTTCGGCTGCGTCTGGAGAGCACAGGGCGCTAGCGATAGCTACCAACAAGGAGTACTTGACTACTACGGCTGCCATGATAAGACCATAGCGGCCCCCGGCTTGTCCGCCCCAGCGAATACCCGCTTGCGTATGAAAGCCGCATATCCCAGCGGCGATGAAAAATACAATACCCTGATACGTTTCGAGAACCTTACCCCGCCGGGTGAAGGATTAATGGTCAGTGAAGCGAGTCTAACCCTGACCTTTCAGCGAGAAAACATCGAATGGTCCCCGGCCACGCTGGATATATATCCCTGTCTGAGGCATTGGGATGATCCGAGCTGGGATGAAGCCGTTCCCGGTATGGCGGTGGCCTGGACCACACCCGGCGCCCAGGGAGTCGGCACGGACCGCGGTGAACTGGAAACAAGTTTTTATATGGGAGACCGTTATTTCCCTGGTCTCCAATATACGGATGATTCCTGGTTTGAGATAACGCTGCCCGTGTCACTGGTGCAGGGCTGGCTCGATGATCCTTCTAATAATCATGGCCTTATCATTGTAATGAATCCGGAGGCCGCCACCGATGTTACCTTCTCCAGCAGTGAGGATGCCACCGAGGACTATCGGCCTCTGCTGAGAATTACGACAGATGTAGCGGCGAGAGTCCCGGATATAGTGGGCCTAAGTGACCCGTGTGCGGAAAGCGCTATCCTCGCTGCGAACCTGCAAGTCGGCACAAAAACAGAAGCTTACAGCCTTACCGTCCCGACTAATCATGTTATATCGCAATCTCCCGATCCTTGTACGCAGGTACCGCAGAATTCAGAGGTAGATTATGTTTTATCCCTGGGACTGCCGCTTACCATCGTGCCCAAGGTTGTCGGCGATCCGTGTTACGTGGCGTACCAGGATATCGAAGATGCGTGTCTGGCGGTTGGCACAGTCACGCACAGGTACAATCCTGATCAGCCGACAGGATACATATTCGATCAGGATCCCGATCCCTGTGCCGAGGTGATAGTAGGCTCAGCGGTGGATTTGTGGGTGTCCAAAGGGGCAAAATATACTGAAGTGCCGCTTTTGATCGGGGATCCGTGTTATGTGGCGTACCAGGACATCGAAGATGCGTGTCTGGCGGTAGGCACAGTGATATACACACACAACCTGACGATTCCTATACATCAAGTTATCGATCAGGATCCCAATGCGGGTGATATAGCTCATGTCTATACGCCGGTGAATCTTTTGGTGTCACTGGGGCCAAAAGATACCCGCGTTCCACCTGTGATCGGGGATCCGTGTTATGTGGCATATCAGGAAATCGAAGATGCCTGTCTGGTGGTAGGTGTGCTCACATACGAAAATAGCACAACCGTAACAAAATTTCATATCATCGATCAGGATCCCCCAGCGGATACGCCAGTCTATGCCGACACCACAGTTGATCTAGTGGTGTCTTTGGGGCCGGTAATGACTACCGTTCCGGATGTTATTGGGCTCTATTTCTCGCAGGCACTGATCTCGCTCGAATCAAAGGGCCTTCTGGATGGCGTGGTTTCCGGACAACATAGCGATACAATACCAAAAGATAAAGTTATGGATCAGGACCCCGACCCCTGTACGGAAGTGCCGGTAGGTTCGGAAGTTGATTTAGTGGTTTCGTTGGGGCCGGTATTAACTTACATCCCGGATGTCATTGGGGATTCGACTTTCCAGGCCTACATTGAAATCGCAACTGCCAATCTGGAGGTAGGTACAGTAACAGGAGAATACAGCGATACGGTCCCGATAGATCATATCACTGATCAGGACCCGGACCCCTGTGCCGCTTTGATATTCCCTGAGGACACGGAGGTGGATTTATGGGTATCGCTGGGACCTGCGCCGGAGGTGACCAGAGTTCCACCTGTGATTGGAGATCCGTGTTATGTGGCTTATCAGGAAATCGATGATGCGAATCTGGTGGTGGGCATAGTTACTTACGAACATAGTGAAACCGTATCCAAATACTATATTATCGATCAGGATCCCGATCCCTGTACGGAAGTTTTTGTCGATACCGCGGTGGATTTGTGGATATCGCTGGGACCTGCGCCCAGGACTATCGTGCCGAAGCTGATCGGTGATCCGTGTTATGTGGCGTATCAGGACATTGAAGATGCTTGTCTGGCGGTGGGGATTGTGTCGTATGAATTTAATAAAGATCAACCGTTAGATTATGTGTTCGCTCAGGAGCCCGATCCCTGTACGCAAGTATTATACAACACAGCGGTGGATGTGTGGATATCGCTGGGGCCGCCGCCCTGGCCGGATTATAACGGCGATTACATCGTCAATATCCTCGATTTTGCCATCCTGGCCGGAGATTGGCTCTCGTGCGAGAATGTCGCCACCGACTTAACCGGGGACGGCTGCATGCAAGCAGATGACCTGGTCTTTTTCGTGGAAGCGTGGCTGACCTCTCTGCCACGGCCGGTGCTGAGTCCGGATTATAACGGTGATGGCATTGTCAATATCCTCGACTTTGCCCTTTTGGCGGGAGAATGGCTCTCGTGCGACGGGGTGACTACCGATCTGACCTGGGATAGCTGTGTGGATACGGCTGATCTGGCTATCTTCCAGGAGACGTGGCTGGACCGGACCTTCACGGCGGATATCAGCGGGGACGGCTGTGTGGATATCGAGGATCTTTTATTGCTGGCCCAGCAGTGGCTGATATGCGAGGAAGGCAACAGCGCTGATATCTTCGACTCAGGCGACGGCGGCTGTGTGAATATGCTGGACTTCGCCGAGTTGAGCCGGCAATGGGGGCTGTGTAACGACTGACAAGGAAGGCTGACTAAAAATTCCAGGTAAAACTTTTAGATAAGGAGCGTCGCCATGAAATCGCGCATAAAAGGATTCACGCTGGTAGAACTGCTGACGGTGATCGGGATAATCTCGCTCCTGGTGGGCATATTAGTACCGGCTTTGCACATAGCGCGGCTGCGCGCACGGGAAGCAACAGATCGCGCGACGCTGAACAGTATTTCCATGGCTGTGGAAACCTTTAGAAATGACCATGGCTTTTATCCGCCTTCCCATGTAAGAAACGAAGTCATATGGGGATTAACTATGCCCACCACTTTAGATATAGCTTGGCAACAAGGATTAGTTCCTCCCGATCAGGGCGCCCACCGGTTGTTCGAAGCTTTGATGGGTTTGGACACATTAGGGTTTCAGGAAAATTACTGTTACAAAACCAACGAGGGCAACACAACCGAAGTGCCAGACGGGACACCCATCGCCTACAATTCAGCCGGGCAATGGGTGGAAACCAAGAGGTGGGGGCCTTATATCGGTATGGACAATATCGAAATGGGCAGGATGTATGAAGCCCATTATGATAGTCAAACCTTTACACCTCCTACTCCCAGCGGTGCTTTGACATCAAACAATAACTATGTATTCCTGGATACGATCGGCCTGAATAATCCCAGGGCGATTCTGTATTACCGGGCCCGGCCCAGCAAGAACCTGCATTGGCAAAACGATTGGGATTTGGCTAAATGTGAACAATGGGGTATCTACAACTATAATGATAACGTACTTATAACTCAGGACGAAAATACTTCGAATCAGCCTTACCATCCACGTTTTGTTGCTAATCCTAATCCTGAGGCATTTTATAATTATATTTGGGATCCTATGACGGGACTGGATCCGGCAAATAACAATCAACCTAACATATTTCATCCCAGTGCGCGGCCTTATAACAAGGATTCGTTTATCCTGATCAACGCCGGGCGGGATAATCAATACGGTACCGAAGACGATATATGCAACTTTCAGAGACGTTAAAGATTAAGACCATAAGGCGGCTGAAGATGGAGCGCAAGGACAGAAGACCAGGATTTACGCTGGTAGAGCTGCTGGTGGTGATAGGTATCATGTCGCTGCTGGCGGCGGGGATAGCCGTGGTGGGCAGCAAGGTCAGGGAAGGTTCCCAGATCAAGTCAACCAAGGCGACGATGAGCCTGTTGTGCAGCGCGCTGTGCGAATATCAAAATACCAAGGACATCGGCTCGGGATTCCATTTTCCGGTAGAACCTGAATCTTCTGTTTTCAACTACTATGCTGCAGGTCCGCCAGCAGAGTTTGGTTTAATTTATGCTATTAATAGCTATCTGCCGCAGGTTAGTACAACCACCATTTACCCGGGACAGCATAATACATTTACCTGGAAAGATGAGGATGAACTAGAGCCGCTGGAAAAAGATAGTCGTCTTTATGCGATGACAACAATAGAATTTATCTATGCCGTCCTGGAGGATGTGCCGGAGTGCCGGGCGATTCTGGAGAAGATTCCCAACGACCGGGTGGTCAATGAGGATAATGATTCGATGTCCATTTTAGACCCTTCAGGAAGCAGTGTTGTGGAAGCCAAGGCGCTTTTGGAGGTGAACGACGCCTGGGGGCATCCGCTGCTCTATAGAACTATGGGAGAGGGGAACTTTCCGGAGCTAGTCTCGGCGGGGCCGGACGGGCTGTTTGGCACGGGGGATGATATAAGCACCATTGGAAACTGAAAAAATAACCAGAAAGCAAACCACGGATCCGCCTTCGCTAATCCGTCTTCGCCGAGGCTACGACGGACAGGAGCTACGGCGAGACAAGTTTCGCGGATTAAACCAAAAGAGCTAAAGCATTAAACCGGCGATCTGCCTTTGCCTAACACCAAGGCGGGCGGGCGGGCAGGTTATGCGGATTAGGTAAAATAGGTAAGGGAGAGAGGAAGAGCAGGTCAACGCCCCTTTTCCGGGGCAAAAAAGCGGGCCCACCAGGGGTAATTTCCGAAAAAGCATTTGTGGGCGATAGGGCCCGGCGTTCGTATAATCTATTAGGAGGCAGGAACTAAGAGAAATTTAACCCTAAAGCAGGCAGAGCAGAAAACAAGATATAGATAAAGATGAACACAAAACAGCGACATATTGGATTCACGCTGACCGAGATGCTGGTGGTGGTGGGAATTGTCGCGCTGCTGTCGGTGCTGGTGATCCCCAACACGGCCAAGATGCTCGGTTCGTACCGGTTCACCGCGGCCCAGAATCTTATTAAGACGGCCCTGGCCCAGGCCCAGGCGCACGCCGCCAAGACCCAGAAATACGCCGGCATCAGATTCCAGCAGACCAGCAAAGGCAATCAGTACCTGATACTGATCGAAAGCAATCCCAACGTGCGTATCTTGCAAGGATCACCATGGCCCAATCCATACCCGTTAAGTGAGCGCTATACGCCGGTTGCCAATGCCAAGCCCACGGCCGTACCCAAGGGAGTCGCTTTTATTCAAAATGATACATATTACGACACCGATCTGGATGATAATTTCAAGCTGATAGAAAGAGCCACTTTTTCCATTATCTTCAGTCCCACGGGGCAACTGGTTACCAAACTTTGTCAGTGTCTTCCCCGTCTGCCCGAGGGGATACATGACGTAAACCTGGTTGATTATGAAAACTATAACCTTGCGCCGCCAGATATTTTAGGGGACGGAATCTTCTGCAATCCGGCCAATGCGGCAGAAGACGGGCCGCCTTTTGCACGAGACAATATTACTGACGCATGGAACACGGATTCATTGGGTAATCCCCTTGTAGAATCAAGTGTGGGCGGTGTTTATCTGTGTGAATGGGGGCCGCTGATAAATAACGAAATAGATGTCAATTATAGATACACCAGCTACCTAGATCGCTACATAAGTAATGCCAGCGTGGAAAGGATTCTGATCAATATCTATACGGGTACGATTATAGAGATGGGTATATGAGTGTATGGATGTATGAGTATATGGGTGTATGAGTGTATGAGTATATGGGTGTATGAGTATATGGGTGTATGAGTATATGAGTAGATGAGAAGAATGGTTGAAAGAAGAAGACAATCTGGTTTTTCACTCATAGACAGAGCTGGCGGACGGCTGAAAGCTGCCGGCGGCAATATAGTAACTGCGCGGGGAGTAACTTTCGTTAATGGAATGGCTAAGGGTTTTTCATTAATGGAAGTTTTATTCGCGGTGGTGGTGCTGGCGATGGGGCTGGTGTTCGTGGCGGCGCAGTTTCCACTGGGGATCATCAACACCGCCAAGGTAGCCGATGCCACGCTCAACACGATCGACGCCCATAACTCACAGGTAATGATCAAGCTGCAACTGGAAGGCACCATCACCAGAGGCGGATACCCCAGTTTGGCCATGGATTTTAGAGAACCAGTTCCACCTCTAAACCTCCAGGTACACCCTTTGGTGAAACCAAACGTCCTGGCAGATAGTATAATCAGCGGTACTCCCGAGCTAATACTGGATGATCCGGAAGATTATGGAAACTATTTACAGACTGGACTGAATCTGGTTCCCGGTTGGCCATTCTGGACACCCTCGCAAGATCCATGTAACTATGATGTATCCACACAAATCTACAAGGGCGACATAGGAAACCTGGTTAGTCCACCGGTGGATGAGTCTGACAGGGAAGTACAGGAACAATTGCCTCCCACATATGATCCTTATAATCCGACCGATGTCGTAACCTACCTCTACCCTGCCATATTCAATGTGGCAATGGAGCGGAAATACAGTTGGTGCGCGTTGTATCGCTGTATAGATTATCAGGATCCGGCCCAACCTGACAGTTATAAAAAATCACGGCAATTTGCTTTTTACATCTTTACGCTGCGGAACCATAACAAAAACGCACGGTACGCGATACAGGATCCGACAGTATTCGGGACACCAACACCGGGCACTTACGAAACAGACCGCAAGTTTCCGGTGCCCTGGCGGATCGATCTGGAAAGTCCGGTTACTTGGATGGCGGGTGTTCCCAATCCGGATCGTTTTTATCTCAAGTCCTATATCACCTTATTTCAAAAATTGGCTGACATCTTACACCCGGGTTCCAAATTGGTAGATGCACAAAACGGCTATATATATGAGGTGCTGGAGATTACCCTGGATGAAATTGGAAAACCGTGGGTCAGGCTGAAAACGCCGCTGGTTGATCCGCTACAAAGTTTCTGGGTGATACCGCCGGCAATCGAGCGGGACGGTAACAACTATACATTTTCCGAGGCACAGCCGGTGGTGGGTGTGACGCAAAAGGTGGTGAGATTCTAACTTAGGAGTCAGGAGTCAGGAATCAGGAGTCAGGAGAAAGGAGAAACATCCAAAAGTAATCAGACACTGATTCACACAGATTAACGCCGAAGAATTGAAGAAACAAAACAAACGCTGATTATATGAGCAAGGTAAACCGGACAAACAGGCGGGGGGTGACGCTGGCGGAGATGCTGGTGGCGGTGGGGATCACGATCATGATGCTGCTGGCGACCAGCGTGGTCTTTACCAGCTCGGGCAAGGCCTCGGGCAAGGCGACGGCCTACTCCGATATCATGCAGCAGGCGCGGGCCCTGTGTAGGCAACTGGAACAGGATTTCGGCCATTTGCGGCCCGACATGCCCATGGCAATCCTGTTTGAAACGGCGAATCCGCTGGATCCCACCAGTGTCCGTATGGACCGGATTGTATTTTTCGCCAACGGTGACTTTCAAACTCTCAATGGCGGCTATTCCGGCAATCTGGCGCGGATATTTTACGGTCAGGCCCGGGACCTACTTCCAACCCCGGCGCAAATCGATAATCCTTCCGCCCCCGACCGAAGAATCCTGACCAGACGACAGAAAATCCTGAGCCCTTTGCCTGTGGGATATCCGCCGGTAAATTCGGACACTTGGCCAATCTGGAACGGCCTTACATTACCGGAAGAATATGATTATATTCCGGTAGAAAATTCCACTGAAAGTT
>Ga0272441_10009228_pt1 | contig 15316 bp, 15 predicted proteins | sample SSMProp6N_FD_193582 | JGI IMG/M metagenome (GOLD analysis project Ga0272441, IMG submission 193582) | Marine sediment archaeal communities from Little Sippewissett salt marsh, Falmouth, MA, United States - SSM-Prop-6N | ecosystem: Environmental > Aquatic > Marine > Wetlands > Sediment ... | reverse complement strand
AACCGCGACCACACCGATTGCGCCGATCGCACCGGAGGTGATCAGCGCGCGTCGGATCAACCGGTCATCGGTCCCATCCCCCTGATGGGCACTCGACGAGCGAACGAACGCTCGCTCGGGAACTCCGACGGACTCCACCGCCCACGCCTCCTTCCCCCGAGGAGCCTCCGATCGTAGTCGGTCGTTCGGGGCCGGTTTTCCGTCGGACCCACGGGGGTCGATTCGCTCCTGCACGGTGCCCAGTGGGCGCGCTCGTCGACGGTGGGGAAACCGCGGTCAGCCGGAGGACCGGTCGCAGCCGGCGTCAGTCAGGCGACAGCGAGCGCACGGTCCACTCGAGCAGCCAGCTGAGGAAGTCGTACAGCTGGTGTTCGGGGGTGGTGCCCACGTCGGCGTCGTCCGCGGTCTCGTCGTCGGTGATGTCGAGCATCGTGCCGAGCACGAGGCGGATCGCGTTGATCGACTGCAGGAACGCGATCGTCTCGCCCTCGTTCATCAGCTCGGTGCGTTCCGGATCGAGCGCGTCGGTGACCGACTCGATCGCCGACAGCCGGCTCGTGACCAACTCCTCGCGCATCAACCGCTGGTACTCGGCTTCCTTCTCGTCGTCGTCGGGGTAGGCGACCGGGAACAGCCGGAGCAGCAGCTCGTTGTCCTCCGGGCCGGTCATCAACGCCCCGAGTTCGCCCATCAGGCGGATCAGCAGGTTGCGCTCCTCCTCGTCGAGCGTGATCTCCCAGCCGCCCCTGACCGCCCGCACCGGCGGCACGAACCTACGACGCAGGGCCATCTTGTTCCATGGTGGCCCACAGGCTGTGCTCGTGGAGCCGGAACACGTGCATCTCGGCTTCCTCGCGACCGCACGACGCCACGACCGCTCGCCCCTTGTGGTGGACGTCGAGCATCAACTCGGTCGCCTTCTCCTTCGAGAACCCGAACAGCTTCTGGAACACGTAGGTGACGTAGCTCATCAGGTTGACCGGATCGTTCCACACCAGCACGATCCACGGACGGTCGATCACCGCGGCCTCGTCGAGGTCGGGGTCCATCACCTCCGTGGGTTCGAGCGTGGTCGGCACGACACCAGTGTGCCCGCGTTGGTCACCTGGCCACCACCGCCCTACGATGAGCCGGTCATGGCCGTCGGCAGTCGCCCCCTCGTTCCGTCCCGGCTGACGCCCGGCGGCATCGCCCACGGCAGTCGTCGCGCCCCCACCAGCGTGATCGGCGCCTACATCGCGCTCACCAAGCCGCGGATCATCGAACTGTTGCTGATCACCACCGTGCCCACGATGGTGCTCGCCGAGTCCGGCTGGCCCGCCTGGTCGCTGGTGGCCGTCACCCTCCTCGGCGGCACGCTCGCCGCCGGTGGCGCCAACGCGGTCAACATGTACGTCGACCGCGACATCGACGCCCTGATGGAGCGCACCCAGGGCCGCCCGCTCGTCACCGGCATCATCCCGGCCCGCAACGCCCTCGTGTTCGCGATCGCCCTGCAGATCCTGGCCTTCGCCGTGCTGTGGGCGGGCGCCAACCTGCTCTCCGCCGTCCTCGCCTTCAGCGCCGCGGCGTTCTACGTGGGGGTCTACACGCTCTGGCTCAAGCGCACGAGCCGCCAGAACATCGTGATCGGCGGGGCCGCCGGGGCCGTTCCGGTGCTCGTCGGCTGGGCCGCCGTGCAGGATTCGCTGGCGTGGGCGCCGATCGTGCTCTTCGTCGCCATGTTCCTGTGGACGCCGCCGCACTTCTGGGCGCTCGCCGTCAAGTACGCCGACGACTACCGCGCCGCCGACGTGCCGATGCTGCCCACCGTGGTGCCGATCGAGAGCGCCGTGCGCCAGATGTTCTGGTACACCGTCGCCCTCGTGATCACCACGCTGGTGCTGATCCCCGTTGCCGACCTCGGCTGGATCTACGGGGTGACCGCCGCCGTCCTCGGCGTGATGTTCATCGGCGGCACCGTCGCCCTGCGCCGTCGTCCCACGCCGGCCAACAGCATGCGGCTCTTCGGTTTCTCGATCACCTACGTCACCGTGCTCTTCGGGGCCATGACACTGGATGTTCTCGTCCGGTACGGCTGGTGACCACCGCCGTCAGGTCCGCGATCGCCGGCGCCGACCCTGCGAGGATTTCGGGCGCACCGGTCCCGTGCAAGTAGTCTCGGCCGTCGTGCCGTGCCACGTTTCGAAGTCAGACAAGTGAGTGCCCACCCCGTATGACCACCATCGAATCCACCCCTGAAGCCGTCGTGGCCGCCCCGAGCGGCTCGGTCGACGATGCCGGCACCGTCAGCTGGCTCGATCGGTTCATCGACGTCTTCACCTCGACCGACCACAAGGTCATCGGCCGCCACTACTTCGGCGGCGGTCTCGCCGGGCTGCTGGCGATCGTGGTCGTCAATGTGCTCATCGGTGTCGAACGCCTCGACGGCGCCGACACCGTCCTCGACATCGAGGTCATCCCGCAGTTGCTCGACGCCCAGCGCGTCGGTCTCGTGTTCGCGGTGATGCTCCCGCTCGCCATGGCGATCGCCGTGGCGTTCGTGCCGCTGCAGGTCGGCTCCCGATCGATCGTGTTCCCCCGCCTGGCCTTCACCGGCTTCTGGATGTGGCTCGGCGGCGCGATCATCACCGTCGTCGCCCTCGTCAACAACGGCGGCACGCTCGGCGGCGACAGCGACATGGTCGACCTGTTCATCGTCGGCCTGGGTCTGATGGCGATCGGGTTGCTCGCCTCGGCCGGTTCCGTCGCCACCACGATCCTCACCACCCGGGCACCCGGCATGACGATGCGCCGGGTCCCGCCGTCCACGTGGTCGGCCCTGGTCTTCAGCCTCGGCATCGTGCTCGTGATGCCGGTGTTCGTCGGCACGCTCACCTACCTCTTCCTCGACCACCGCAACGCCCGCACCGGTTTCGGTGGCAACGAAGGCATCCTCACCTGGGTCGGCTGGATCTTCACCCAACCGGCGACGTTCCTCTTCGCCATCCCGGCGATCGCGATGCTCGTCGAGCTCTTCCCGATCACGTTCGGCAAGCGCACGCCGGCCCGCGGCGTCATGTTCTTCGGCCTGAGCCTCGTCGGGCTCGCCGCGCTCGCCGGCGTCACCCAGCAGAATCTCCAGAACCTGCCGTGGGCGGGGAGTCAGCTGAGCACCAGCAACCTCGACGAGAAGGCCCGCGACCTCGTTCCGTACCTGCTCTTCAACGCACTTCCCGTGCTCGGTGCGTTGCTCGTGCTCCTCGTCGGCCTCCAGATCGCCCGCCCGACCGACGGCATGAAGGTCAACGTCAAGCCTGCGGTGTTCTTCGGCTTCTTCGGCTACGGGATGGTGCTGGTCGGCATGCTCGGCAACCTGATGTACGCCATCGACGACGCCGGTGTGCAGGGCACCGTGTTCGAAGAGGGCTCGCTCGTCTACGTCGCCTACGGCGCCGTGCTCGGGGCGATGGGTGCCCTGGTCCACTGGGCGCCGAAGCTGTGGGGCCGCACGATCAACTCCGTCGCTGCGATCGGTCTGGCGTTTCTCGGCGTCGCCGCCACGATCCTCGCCACGTTCCCGCTCTACATCGCCGGTCTGCTCGACCAGCCCGCCGGCGTCGCCTACGACGACAGCAACCTCGAGGTGTGGAACATCCTCAGCCTCGTCGGTCACGGCCTGATGGCGATCACGGCACTCGCCTTCGTCGTGGTGATGCTCGGCTCGCTGCTCGGTCGCCACGACGACGACGACGTCGGCGACGACCCCTGGAGTGGCCAGACCATCGAGTGGGCCACCACGTCACCGGCACCGCGCGACAACTTCGTCGACGTGCCGATCATCCACTCCGCCGAACCCATGCTCGACCTCCGTGACGCCGCAACGGCCCCGACCGACGGGAGCGCCTCCTGATGTATGCCCTGCCCGCACCCCCGCCCCCGGCGCCGCAGCGCCAGGTGCTCGTCGGGGTCTCGCTCGCCGTGATGGCTGCGGTGATGATGACCGGGAGCATGCTCGCCGTCTGGGCGCTCCAGCGCCGCGAGGCGATCGACTTCGAGGGATCCTGGCTGCCCGACGGCGTCACGATCCCCGAGGTGCCCACCAACGTGATGCTGCTGGCCTTCATCGGGCTCTGCGTGTTCGGTCAGTGGGCGGTCTACAGCGCCGGCAACGACGATCGGGGTCACACGATCCTCGCCCTCGGGTGCACGTTCCTTGTGGGCATCCTGGTGATCAACGCACAGGCCTTCGTCTACACCCAGATGGGTCTCGGCATCGCCGACGGCACCTATGCCGCGATGTTCTACGCCATCACGGGCTTCTTCATGCTGCTGATGATCGCCGGGCTGCTCTTCACCACCGTCACCGCGTTCCGTTTCATCGGCGGCCGCACCGCCGACCGCGAACTGCTGGTCGCCCACGCCCTGTTCTGGTACGCCATGTCGGCGATCTACGCCGGCATCTGGTTCCTCGTCTACGTCACCAAGTGAGCTGCTGAATGTTCACCACCGGATCCAAATTCCTCATCGGCTCGGCCGTCATCGCCACCGTCACAGCGATCGCCTACGGCGTCACCCAGGACGGCGTGATGGGCACGATCGGTCTCGCTTCGGCGGCGATCGTGCTCTGGTTCCTCGCCGTGCTCAACCTGTTCATCCGCGACAGCAACTACTGGGCCGACGAGATCTCGTCGATCGACACGGCGCCTGCCGCCGTTCGTGCGCCGGTCAACACCGTGTGGCCGTTCGCGTTCGCGTTCTCGGCGGCGGTGTTCGCGGTCGGTCTCGTCACCTACCAGGCCGTCTTCGTCATCGGCGTCGTCCTGCTCCTCGTCACGGGAGCGGAGTGGACCGCCGAGGCCTGGGCTCACCGGGCATCGGCCGATGTCAGCCACAACGCCGACGTCCGTGACCGCATCGCCAACCCGCTCGAGTTCCCGCTCGCGGCGGCGATCGGGATCGGCATCGTCGTGTACGCGTTCAGCCGGGTGATGCTGTGGCTCTCGAAGACCAGCACCGTCGTCGCATTCAGCGTGCTGGGCGCGATCATCATCACGCTCGCTTTCCTCTTCGCCTATCGCCCGAAGGTCTCCTCCAAGGCGGCGGCGGTCGTGATCGGCGTCGGCGCACTCGGCCTGATCGCCGGTGGGGCTGCGGCCGGGCTCAGCGGCGAACGCGACATCGAGCAGCACGAGACCACCGAGGGCCTCGCCGAGGAGGGTGTCGACATCTGCACCAGCCCCGAGGAGTTCGAGGCTGACGAGAAGGCCTCGCAGACGGTCGCTGCCACGGCCGCGGTCGCCGCCACGATCACGCTCGGCGCCGACGGCGAGCTGACCTACGAGCTCAACGGGCCCAGCGCCCAGGGCGCCGACGGCATCACGTTGCCGCGGTCGAACCCGAACAACATCGTGTTCCGCAACGACTCGGGTGAACACCGTCGCCTGTCCGCCAGCCTCGGCACCGAAGTGGTCGAGGAGGACGGAGTCGAGGAAGAACGTCCCTTCTACGTGTGCACCGCCCTCGTCGACGATGGCGGCGTCCAGAACATCACCATGAGTGTCGCCCTCCCCAGCGTCACGGCCGAAGACGGCTACTTCTTCTTCGTGCCCGGAGTCGACACCGCTCGCCTGAACCTTCTTGTGCCATGAGTAACCCGCGAACGAAAAGGCCTTCCGTGACATCCTCGGCTACCTTCGGACCAATGAGTCGTCGTGTACGAATCGGACTGGTGCTCGGCCTCGGCGCGCTCGCCGCGGGTTGTGCCGAGGACGCCCCGCAGGACATGTGGCAACCGGCCGGGCCCAACGCCCAGTCGATCGCCGACCTGTCGTGGCTCGTGTTCGTCCTCGCCGGCATCGTCGGTGTGATCGTCCTCACCTTCGTGGCGATCATCGTCGTCAAGTTCCGCGACCGCGGCCAGGCCATCCCCGACCAGGTCCACGGCAAGCCGACGCTCGAGATCGTCCTCACGATCATCCCGGCGCTCATCCTGATCGGTGTCGCGATCCCCACCGTCGGCACGCTGATGGCACTCAACGACACCAGCGACACCGAGTGCGTCATCAACGTCACCGGCCAGCAGTGGTGGTGGGAGATCGACTACCCGACCCAGGAGGGTTGCGGATCCGGCATCTCGGAGCCGATCATCACCTCGGGCCAGATGGTCATTCCGATCAACACGCCCGTCCTGGTTCGCGGCACCAGCCGCGACGTCATCCACTCCTGGTGGATCCCCCGTCTCAACGGCAAGCGCGACATGGTGCCGGGACGTGTCCACACCAACAAACTCGAGGCCGACGAGCCCGGGATCTACGCCGGTCAGTGCACCGAGTTCTGCGGCCTCTCGCACGCCAACATGCGCATGGAGGTCATCGCGATGACCCCCGAGGACTTCGAGGCGTGGAAGGCGAACCAGATCAAGCCCTACGAGGCCCCTGCCCCCGACACGCTCGCTGCGGCCGGTGAGCAGACGTACATCGCCCAGTGTTCGCGATGCCACCAGGTCAACGGGCTCGAGGACGCCGACGGCGACCCGATCATCTCCCGGCCGGACCTGTCGGTCTACTCCGGTGCGGCGCCCAACCTGTCGTGGCTGATGACCCGGAACACGTTCGCCGGCGCCTCGTTCGATCTGCTGTCGCCGGCCTGTCGTCCCGAGGTGTGGCAGGCCCCACCGGAGACCGTCGGCCAGGAGTACTTGAAGGGTGTCACGCCGGAGTGCCTCAACTCCGTGCAGCTGCGTGAGTGGTTGCGCAACGCCCCGGCCATGAAGCCGATGTACACCGACCCCGAGAAGCTCGAGCCCACCGACGGGCTCGTCCGCGGCATGCCGAACCTCGCCCTGAGTGAAGACCAGATCGACGAACTCGTCGCCTACCTGCTCGAACGCAAGTGATGGGAGCCCGATAGCCCATGGCCATCATCGAACGACCGACCGAAACTCCGGCGCTGGCCGGCTCCGGCGCGGCTGTCGTCACGCCGTCGTCGTCGTACGGCTACTTCCGCCGCCCGGTGCAGACCACCGGCTGGCGGTCGTGGGCGTTCACCGTCGACCACAAGAAGATCGGCATCATGTACGGCGTCGTCGCCATGGTGTTCTTCTTCATCGGCGGTTTCGAGGCGCTCCTGATCCGTGCGCAGCTCGCGCAGGCCGACGGAACGATCCTCTCGGCCGACAAGTACAACCAGATGTTCACGATGCACGCCACGACAATGGTGTTCCTGTTCGTGATGCCGATGGCATCGGCGTTCGCCAACTACATGATGCCCCTGCAGATCGGCGCCCGTGACGTCGCGTTCCCCCGCCTCAATGCGCTCAGCCTCTGGCTGTTCGTGTTCGGCGGCATCTTCATCAACACCTCGTGGATCCTCGGTGGCGCCGCCGACGGTGGCTGGTTCATGTACGCACCGAACAGCTCGGTGCCGTTCTCGCCCACCAACGGGGTCGACTTCTGGGTGCTCGGCCTGCTGATCACCGGCGTCGCCTCGCAGGTCGGTGCGATCAACCTGATCGTCACCGCGCTCAACATGCGCGCTCCCGGCATGAACCTCATGCGGATGCCGATCTTCACGTGGATGGCGCTCGTGGTGCAGTTCCTGCTGCTGTTCGCCATCCCGGTCATCACCGTGGCGTTGTTCCTCCTGATGTTCCAGCGGAACTTCGGTGCCACCTTCTTCTCGGTCGAGGCCGGAGCCGACCCGCTCCTGTGGCAGCACCTCTTCTGGCTGTTCGGCCATCCCGAGGTGTACATCCTCGTCCTCCCCGCCTTCGGCATCATCTCCGAGGTGCTGCCCACGTTCTCCCGCAAGCCGCTGTTCGGCTACCCGTTCGTGGTGTTCTCGGGTGCCGCGATCGGCTTCGTCGGCTTCGGTGTGTGGGCCCACCACATGTTCGCAGCGGGCCTCGGCCCGATCTCGGTCGCCGTGTTCTCGGTGGCGACGATGGCCATCGCCGTGCCGACCGGCGTCAAGATCATCAACTGGACCATGACCATGTGGGGCGGCAAGCTGTGGTTCACCACGGCGATGCTGTTCGCCGTCGGCCTGATCGTGCAGTTCACGATCGGTGGCCTGTCCGGCGTCACCCACGCCGTGGCCCCGTCCGACACGCAGCAGACCGACACCTACTACATCGTCGCCCACTTCCACTACGTGATCTTCGGTGGCGCGGTGCTGGGCCTCTTCGCCGGCATCTACTACTGGTGGCCGAAGGTGTTCGGCAAGATGCTGAGCGAACGGTGGGGTCGCTGGAACTTCTGGTTCATGATCATCGGAATGAACCTCACGTTCGGACCGATGCACATCCTCGGTCTGCAGGGCCAGCCCCGGCGTATGTACATCTGGACCGAGGCTCGCGCCGGTGAAGGCTATTTCGACCTCGCGTTCTGGAACCTCGTCTCCTCGATCGGCTCGGTGGTGCTCGCCATCGGCGCCCTGTTCTTCATCATCAACGTCTGGGTCAGCCGGAAGCACCCGCCCTGTCCCCCCGACCCGTGGGACGCCCGCAGCCTCGAGTGGATCACCACGAGCCCGCCGAAGGAACACAACTTCGACCGGATCCCGACCGTCCACACCCTCGACGAGTTCTTCCACCGCAAGTACGAAGACGTCGGCGAGGGCGACCAGCACGACTACAAGCAGGTGGCCACCGGCGAAGAGGTCATCGAACTGGAGGAGAAGTACGCCGAGGCGCACATCCACCTGCCGTCGCCGTCGTACTGGCCGCTCATCCTGGCGCTGTCGTTCCCGGTGCTCGCGTACGGCGTGATCTACAGCACGCTGCTGATCGTCGCCGGTGCCGCCATTGCCGTGCTCGCACTGTTCGGTTGGGCGCTCGAACCCCCGACCGCCGACGACTCCGACTTCGACCCGCCCCCGCCGGGCGACGACGAACCGAGCAAGGAGCTGGCCGTCAGTGTCTGACGCAACGATCACCGAGACCGACGACGCCGTCGAGATCCCGCACGGGTACGACGACGGCAGCGACCACATCGGTCTGCCCCACCACACGTCCACGGGCCTGTCCAACACGAAGTTGGCGATGTGGCTGTTCCTGGGCTCGGAGTGCCTGCTGTTCGGTGGGCTGATCTCGACCTACATGCTCTACCGCAACCGGCAGGCCGACCAGCTGGGCCCCGACCAGCTGTGGGACATCCCGTTCACGTCGGCCACCAGCTTCGTGCTGCTGATGTCGTCGCTCACGATGGTGATGTCGGTGTCGGCGGCCAAGCGCAAGGACGAACAGCGCACCAAGCTCTGGCTCACCGTCACCGCACTGCTCGGCGGCCTGTTCCTCGCCGGGCAGGTGTACGAGTTCACGGTGTTCTACCGCGAGGGCCTCGGCTACACCACCAGCTTGTTCTCCTCGAGCTTCTACACGCTCACCGGCTTCCACGGCGTCCACGTCGCCGTCGGCATCATCATGCTGTTGTCGCTCGTGGCGATGCTGGCCAGGGGCAAGCTGGTCGGCGACAAACACGAGACCGTCGAGATGATCGGCCTGTACTGGCACTTCGTCGACGTGGTCTGGATCGTCATCTTCACCCTCGTCTACCTGATTCCGGCCTGATCCATGGACACTGACGCCACCATCACCGACAGCGGCCGCACGCCGACCACCGCGGACGACGCCCACGGCGAGCCGCCGGCGCACGCCGAGCCCGCGCAGCGCCACAAGGAACCGACCGACCGCCAGTACATCTTCATCGCGCTCTTCCTCGCGGTGCTGACGGCGATCGAGATCGCGGCCACCGAAGTCGGACCCGACGGACCGCTGCTGATCGTCTCACTGCTCGTCCTGATGGCGGTCAAGTTCCTGTTCGTCATCCTGTTCTTCATGCATCTGCGCTTCGACAGCCGTCTGTTCAGCCTGGTCTTCTACATCGGGCTCGGGTTCGCGATCGGGCTGTACGGCGTGGTGCTCGCCACCTTCCACTTCTTCGTCAGCTAGTCGTCGAAAGGGCGCACCCCCATGCTCGCCCAACTCCCCAGCCTGGACCCTTGGCGGTACCAGTTCCACCCCGAGGTCTGGATCCTCGTCGCCTTCCTGACCGGCGCGTACATCTACATGGTGCGCGTGATCGGCCCGAAGGCAGTGCCCGCCGGGCAGCCCGCCGTGTCGAGGTTCAACATCGGCTGCTTCATCGGCGCGATGGTGATGCTCTGGGTCGCCAGCGACTGGCCGATCCACGACATCGGCGAGGAGTACCTGTACTCGGCGCACATGCTCCAGCACATGATGCTGAGCTACTTCCTGCCGCCGCTCGTGCTGATGGCCACACCCGAGTGGCTGTTGCGGGTGCTCGTCGGCAACGGACGCTTCTACCGCGTCGTCGTGTTCTTCACGAAGCCGGTGATCGCCGCCGTGCTGTTCAACGCCGTCGTGATCATCACGCACATCCCCCAGGTGGTCAGCGCATCGGTCGACAACGGGCCACTGCACTACTCGTTGCACTTCGCGGTGGTGCTCTTCTCGCTGTTGATGTGGATGCCGGTCGTCGGACCGTTCCCCGAGCTGCAGATGACCCCGCTCGGCAAGTGCATCTACCTGTTCCTGCAATCGCTCGTCCCGACGATTCCCGCTGCCTGGCTGACGTTCGCCGACGACGCCGTGTACCGCACCTACGACCAGCCGGTGCGGGTGTGGGGAATGTCGGTCGCCACCGACCAGCAACTGGCGGGTGCGATCATGAAGACCGGTGGTGGGATCTTCCTGTGGGCCGTGATCATCTACATCTTCTTCAAGAAGTTCGCATCGGGCTTCGAGTACGGCAACACCTACCGGCGGCCGCGACCGATTCCCGATGCCGAGTTGACCGGCGACCACGCCGTCGACGGCGAGTCGCCGCTCACGACGGCCGACGTCGAGCGCGAGTTCGCCAAGGCACGGTCCGCGGGCGACATCACCGACTGACCGTCCTGCAACGACGGCGCCCCACCGGTCGGTGGAACCGCTCGGGTCGTGCGGACGGTCGAGCACTAGCCTCGTCGGTGTGATCGATCAGCGATTGTTGCGAACCGACCTCGAGGGCGTCAAGGCGTCGCTGGGCCGGCGCGGCACTCCCGGACTGCTCGACGAGGTCGACGAAGCCCACCGGCTCGATCGTGAACTCCTCGACATCACCGCCCGGCGCGACACGATCCGGGCCCGCGTGAACGAGATCTCCAAGGAGGTCGGTCAGCTCCGCCGCGACGGGGACGTACCCGGTGCCGAAGCGCTCCAGGCCGAGAGCCGGGCGCTCGGTGACGACGAGCGAGCGCTCGCCGCCCGCCACGATCAGCTGTCGGCCAAACTGCGCCACCTGCTGCTCGGCATCCCCAACCTGCCACACCCCGACGCACCCGACGGGGCCGGCGACACCGACAATCCGGTGGTCACGGGGCCCTGCGGACCGCTCGATCCCGACACCGCGCCGCACGGTGTCGCGCACTGGGAGACCGGCACCGCCCTCGGCATCCTCGACAACGAGCGCGCCGTCAAGATCTCGGGCGCGATGTTCACGATGCAGCGAGGCGCGGGCGCAACGCTCGTGCGGGCGCTGTGCCAGTACGGCCTCGACCTGAACGCCGATGTCCACGAGGAGATCCGGCCACCGTCGCTCGTCACCTCGGCCACGCTCACCGCCACCGGCCAGCTCCCGAAGTTCGCCGACGACGCGTACGCCATCGAGCGTGACGATCTCTGGTGCATCCCGACCGCCGAGGTGCCGCTCACCTCGATCTACGCGGACGAGACGCTCGACGACACCCAGTTGCCGATCCGCATGATGGCCTACAGCGCGTCCTACCGACGCGAGGCCGGATCGGCGGGCCGCGACACGAGGGGCATGTTGCGCGCACACGAGTTCGACAAGGTCGAGATCCTCGCGCTGGCCACTCCGGCGCAGGCGCCGGCGCTCCTCGACGACATGGTGGGTCGAGCCGAGCGTGCGATCGCCGGGCTCGGCCTCACCTACCGGATCATCGAGATCTGCACCGGCGACATGGGGCAGAGCCACCACCGCAGCTTCGATGTCGAGGTGTACGCCCCCGGCGTCGAGAACTGGCTGGAGGTGTCGTCGATCAGCTGGTTCAGTGACTACCAGGCTCGGCGGGCGAACATCCGGTTCCGTCGCCACGACGAGCAGGGCAAGGTGCTCAAGGGCACTGAGTTCGTCCACACGCTCAACGGTTCCGCCCTCGCGGTTCCGAGGGTGTGGGCGGCGATCGTCGAGACGTACCGCAACGACGACGGATCGGTCACCGTCCCCGAGGCACTGCGCCCCTACATGCGTGGCATCGAGCGGATCGAGGCCGGGTCGTGACCGACTGGGCCGCACCCGATCGCCGGGCCGAGCTCTGGGGGCGGCGCGTCCAGTACGAGACCGACGGCCTCGATCTGGCCGGCATCGACCCCGACCCGGTCGCGCAATGGGATCGCTGGCACCAGGACGCCCTCGAAGGCGGGGTCGCAGAGCCGAACGCGATGACCGTGGCGACGGTCGACGCCGACGGTGTGCCCGACGCCCGCATCGTGCTGGTCCGCCAGGCCGACGAACACGGCCTCGTCTTCTACACGAACTACGAGGGGACCAAGAGCCGGCAGCTCGACCGGGCGCCCGTGGCGGCAGCGGTGTTCTCGTGGCTCGACCTGCACCGACAGGTCCGCGTGCGTGCTCACGTCGAGCGGGTGAGCGAGGCCGAGAGCGACGCGTACTTCGCGTCACGTCCACGCGGGTCGCAGCTCGGCGCCTGGGCGTCGCCCCAGAGCGAGGTGATCGCTGATCGTTCCGAACTCGAGGCCCGGGTGATCGGCTTCGACGAGCAGTTCGCCGACCGTGACGTCCCCCGTCCGCCGCACTGGGGCGGCTGGCGGCTGATCCCGTTCGAATGGGAGTTCTGGCAGGGTCGCCCGAGCCGCCTCCACGACCGGCTGCACTATCGCCGCACCGACTCCGACTGGGCCATCACCCGCCTCGCCCCCTGACCATCACGCCTGGGGTCATCACGCCTGGGGTCATCACGCCTGTGGTCAGACCCGGGACGTGACAGCACGGACGGTGGGTGCGAGCCAATCGGAAAACGCCAGGTCACGGGAGTTGAATGCCGACCCCTCACCGGCGAGGCTGTGCGCATGACCGTGACGAGGGTGCTGGTGGTCGACGACGAACCGACCGTGCGTGAGGTGGTGGCCGGCTACCTGCGGCGCGACGGCCACGAGGTGTCGGAGGCAGCCGACGGCACGACGGCGCTCGAACTCGTCGATCGCGACCATCCCGACCTCATCGTGCTCGACATGATGCTCCCCGGGGTCAACGGCCTCGACGTGTTGCGACGGGTGCGCACAACCAGTGACGTCCCCGTGATCATGCTGACCGCGCGGTCGGAGGAATCCGACCGGGTGGCGGGCCTCGAGCTCGGCGCCGACGACTACGTCGTCAAGCCGTTCTCGCCCCGCGAGTTGGCGGCACGCGTCAATGGCGTGCTTCGCCGGACGAGCGGTCGCCAGGCCGCCGCGCCGGGACCGATCGTGTTCGGCGAACTCACGATCGAACCGCTGAGCCGTCAGGTCACGCTCGAAGGCCGCAACGTCGAGATGACCCCGAAGGAGTTCGACGTGCTCGCCTTCCTCGCGTCGTCGCCCCGACAGGTGTTCTCGCGTGCGCAGCTCCTCGAATCGGTGTGGCAATCGTCGCCCGAGTGGCAGGACCCTGCAACCGTCACCGTCCACGTGCGTCGGATCCGCAACAAGATCGAAGCCGACCCCGAGACGCCACGCTGGATCACCACCGTGTGGGGTGTCGGCTACCGGTTCGAGCCGTGACACCCGATCGACCGGGTCCTCCGCGCGGCATGAACCGGCTCGGCCGCAAGTTCCTCGTCGCCACGCTCGCCGTCCTCGGCGTGGCGGTGCTGATGATCGCCATCGCCGCGCAGACGATGTTCATCAACGACCACGATCTGCGCCTGCTCATGTGGGCGCTCGTACCCGCCGTGCTGGGAGCTGCGCTCGTCGCGGTGGCGATGGCCCGCCCGGTGGCTCGTGACGCCACTCGAATCTGCGACGCGGCGATGCGGGTGGCCGACGGCGACCTGTCGGCGCGCACCGGTGTGACCCGGCGCGACGAACTCGGTGAAGCAGCGGCGATGTTCGATCTGATGGTCGACCGACTCGAGGCCGTCGAGCAGGAGCGATCGCTGATGCTGTCGTCGATCTCCCACGATCTCCGGACGCCTCTCACTGCGTTGCGAGCCTCGGTGGAGGCGATCCGCGACGGCGTCGCGGACGACCCGGACATGTACCTGAGCGGCATGGAGCGCCAGGTCCGAGCACTGTCGGCGCTCGTCGACGACCTGCACCTGCACAGCCGTCTGGTGAGCGGCACGATCGAGCTCCAACGCATACGCCTCGACCTGCGCGAACTCGCCGACGAGGCGATGGAGACACTCCGTCCGATCGCCGAGGTCCGCAACGTCGCGCTCCTGCTCGAGGCCCGGCACCGAGTGCTCGTCGAGGCCGACGGCTCGCAACTCGCCCGCGTGATCCGCAACCTCCTGGAGAACGCGATCCGTCACGCTCCCGACGACTCGGTCGTGCTGGTGCAGATCGAGGAGCAGGATCACGTGGCGACGATGCGCGTCGTCGACGAAGGCCCGGGCTTCCCGACCGAGTTCCGCGACCGGGCCTTCGAGCCGTTCACCCGAGCCGACCCGGCACGCGACACGCGAACCGGAACGGCGGGGCTCGGACTGTCGATCGCCCGCGGCATCGTCACCGCTCACGGTGGGTCGATCGGTGTGGGTGACGGCCCTGGTGGCGTCGTGGAGATCGCGCTGCCGGTGTGACGGGCCCGAGTCGTCGGCTGCCCTCAGTCGTCGATCGGCCAGGAAGTCGCCGCGTCGACGAGCCCGTCGATCAATGCCTCGGTGTGCGGGGTGAGACCCGGGCCCTCCCAGTCCCACCAGAGCGGACTCGATCCACGGACCCGGGGCGGCAGCTCGATCTGGACCCCGCCGTTGCGCGGCAGATTGACCGGGTTGTGGCGGTGGAGGCCCCGCAGTGGCTGCGGGATCGCGTCGACATCGGTGACGACGTCGTAGGCGGGCAGGGTGCGGCGGAGCGCATCGCCGACGTGGTCGGCGAACCTCCGATTGCCTCCTCCGAGGAGCAGCGAGCCGAACAGACCGCGCCGCCCGTAGCCGTGCACCGTGATCACGATGTCGACGTGTTCGACAAATGCCGAGAGGTGTTCGGACTCGTGCGGGCGCACCTGGATCGATGGCAGGTGTTCGCGCATGCCATCGGGCTGGATCACCGCATAGAGGGAGGCCGCGGCACGTTCAGCAGCACGTGCCG
>Ga0272441_10009227_pt1 | contig 15317 bp, 17 predicted proteins | sample SSMProp6N_FD_193582 | JGI IMG/M metagenome (GOLD analysis project Ga0272441, IMG submission 193582) | Marine sediment archaeal communities from Little Sippewissett salt marsh, Falmouth, MA, United States - SSM-Prop-6N | ecosystem: Environmental > Aquatic > Marine > Wetlands > Sediment ... | reverse complement strand
GGGGCGGGGGCCCCCCCCCAACGCGAGACAAGCGGAAAACCGACCTTTTCATTAAAAGGACCCCCAAAACGGCTTATTTACGATCCAAATCAGTGCAAAAAAGTGGTAGAGTAACCGTAAATAAGTGACGAAAAGCGTGTTGGTAAGGTATTATTTGAGGATAGTTGGGAGTTTGCTCATCTTATGGATAATGGTGCTTGGGCTCACTGACTTGATCTGTTCAAGCGTATTGTTCCCAGTGGTTATACCAATAGTATGCACTCCAGCCCTGATACCCGCAGTTAACCCCACGTTGGTATCATCCACGAAAACCGCTTCAGCGGGCTCTATACTCAGCTTCTCCAAAGTGTACAGGATCATATCTGGCTCCGGCTTGGGCTTATCCACCGTCATAAAACCAGCCATCAAATCAAAATAACCCCCCACACCAAGCTCAGACAAGATCCTCTCAGCCTCAGTAACCGTCTTATTAGTCGCCACCGACTGCAAGAACCCCATATCCTTAACCACTTGAAGGGTCTCCGCCACCTCAGGGAGTAGCTTTGTATACTTGATATCAAGACTCTGAAAATGCTTGATGTATATCTGCCTGAGCTCCTCAAGCCGATCATGGTACTCCACCGGCATCGTATCCAAAAAAATCTGAAACAGACTATAACCAATCCTATCCAATATCAAATCAGGCTTAAACTCAGCCCCCACCTCCGCCATAGTACGCTTAAAACTCTCAAGAATAGCCCGATTGCTGTCTATCAAAACACCATCCAGATCATAGATAACCAGCTTGATGCCCCTAAACATAGCCCAAAATAGGCTACACCATTAATCAATCTTTACTGGCACCCTTTTTATCCCACCAACCATCCACTCACAACATGGCTAACCTACTAAACACAACAGCGCCCTTAAGCAGCGAACTGAGCCTGATACTCCAGCTACTATCTCTAGCTGTACTTGTGATAGGCTTCATCGTTGTCAAGCGTAAAAACTACAAGATACATGGAGGCGCAATGTTTGCAGCCGGAGCACTCAACGTCATATTTGTATTAATTGTGATGCTACCTGTGGCTCTGCGTTTGGTAGATAACTCGATACCCGGCTTCAACTTTCTATTCAGATCCCACATACTACTAGGAATTGTAGTCATTGCTCTAGCTGGCTACATCTTGGTTGAATGGAGATTCCAGAACCCGGGGCCAACATGCTTCCAGCGAAAAAAATGGATGCTTGGACTATCCTTGGGATGGATGGCCCAAGTCATAATGGGTATTCTCCTATTCCTACAGCTATACCAAATATAATTGGTTAGGCTCTCCCCTTAGGAAGATTGTAGAGGACTCTCGCCCTCGCTCGTTCCAGCTGCCTGATGGTTCTCCCTAGATCCATATCCTTCATGGCGCCTAACTTGCTCCTGATATAAGATAGACTTACAATCTGTTGATTGAAGTTAATAGTCATCTCTGGGCTCAGATAAGTTATCTGAGCGGAACCAAAACTATCAGGGAATAGGGTGCGATAGTTTTCCTCCCACCTCAGATGATCATCGAGATTTCTATGGTTCCCGAAAACTAGCATATTGAACTTACCATTAATTGTCTGGATCGCTATGGGTATGCTTGGGTCAATTATTACTTCGTTCAGCACCCGCTCATCCAGCTGTTTAAACTGGACAAGAATATAGGTCAACAAGTAGTTTGGAGGAACAAAAAAGTTAGGGAACCTACAGATCGGGACACCAAGAGTACCATCCTGTTGCAGAGCCATGATCCGCTTCTCGATTGTCTTCCTGTGGAGCCCTGTTTTTTCGCACAATATTGTATTATTTGTCTTGATTCCTTTTCCGTTTACCAGACACCTAATGATATCCAGATCAAGTTCATCTAACTCATATCCCCTGAGCTTCAATCCGCCGTGTTCTCTAAAATCTTTCTCAATTAGATTGATCCCTGTACTGGGGTTGTATTTTATCATCAACTGGTTACTGAAATAAGCAGTACTCGAGTCAAAGTTGCACTCGTCCTCAGTAATCGCGTAATTAATCCTCAATATACTTGGCACAGTAGACATCCAGAGCTGATAAGCGGTAATATTCTCATGATAAGTAAACAGAATAGTGTCATATTCTCCCTGTCTTGTCCTGAAGGCCGCGAAGATCTGGGGATCTTCCTTAACCCACTTGATTATTCCTTCAGTACAATCTTTTGCGTCTGGAATGTCTAGGTAAACCACTGCCAAAAGCGGATAGACCCTGTATAATCCATGGAAAGGATAGATCGGTGGATCAATAATATTGTGTTCAAATATTGCGTCAACTTTGTTCTTGATTGTATTCCTATGTTTTCCAAGTATACGGGATAACTCGCTAATGTTGACGCTGACCGCGTTTCCCGAGACCAGCTCCTCCATTAGCTTCAAATTATCCATATCTTCTAGCAGTTCTGACATCCTAAGCTATCCCCCATGGCAGTAATTAATACTTTGCGTATCAATAAATACCACCTTTCTATACCGTATATACCGAAAAACGTTCACACTTTCCTGCTCCTTAATACAAATCCTTACCTGTGTCTCTCTATAGGAGTAGCATTTTTTTATATATTTTGTGGTTTTTTTGTAAACTCGTTTTATATTAATCCGGTATATACTGTCACCCAGATTAGGAAGCAAAAACAATGGGGATAAACGAGAAAAACAACCTGGTTTTCTTCGGGGCCGGGGTTACTAATCAGCAAATGGATATAGAGTTCAAAAAACTCTATGATAGCTTGCTCGTGTACAAGCATAATATTTTCCACCTTGTGGACACCGTCTGCAACGATTGTGATGCAGGTGAGCGCTTGGCAATGAACATAGCAGAACGCGATACCGCTCTTCTACAGAGGCTTGTCGCAAAAGAAGTTGATCTACGACGCATGTCCAGAAAAGCTGGAAAGGAATCAATACTTGAAGAGCTTAGAAAGGAAGAAACACCTGACCAAACTCTTCAGTCTATCCTTCAGGCAAGAGCAGATTCGCTAAAAGAATCAATAAAAACAGATTGAGGAAAAAATGTTGCAACTTTCGATAAAAGAAATCCAAGATACCATCCTAGAGACCCAGGAAGACAAGACGCTTCATGACATGTATATCCATAAGTCGCCTTGTGCTGAGAACCAGCTTGGTGCCGTGTTTTTTGCCATTAGCGGTACGCCTCCAAGAGGCTATGCTATGTATCTTCCGGGAGAAGAAGGCAAGGCTGGCACATTACACGTCTTTGATAATCTGGGTCTGAAGAGAAAGATCATGCACTGTCAGATCAAGGATCTGGATGGTTTCAAGGATAACGACGTATGGAGTGCTCAGGCAGTAACGCCCCTCGTAGAGGCATAAAATGGAATCCAAGAGAAGGAATCCATAATCTCTAAGAGGTAAAAAAAGTTGAACCCTGAGACACTCGTATCTATTAATGTAGGGCTACCAGTGGTCTCTGCGCTTGCCCTACTTGTTTTAAACGATAGACGTCTACGAACCGCAATCGTTTCACTCTCATCCCTTATTTTAGTTTCATCATCCTTCCTGCTATATCAAGCAGGGGGGGTTGTGTTCTCACCAGGACACATTTTCGAGCAGGCAGTAGTCATTCTCGACTTTGCCCTGCTTCTTTACTTCCTCTACGTGGGTTTGAAGGCCAAGAGTCCACAGGTAGTACTCCTTGGGTTGGCACAGATAATCCCTGCTGCTTATTTTGAGTTTGTAGTTAAGGGTACCCATGTAGAGAACATCATGGTTGTTGACAGTCTATCTATACTGTTGACCCTGATAATCAACATAATCGGCTCAGTGGTGGTAATCTACGCTCTGACCTACATGGACGAGCATGAGCATCATCTACAACTGGAGAAGAGTAACCAAAACAGGTTCTTTTTCTATATGATCATGCTTCTCGCAGCAATGAACGGCCTAGTGTACAGCAACAGCCTATACTGGATTTACTTCTTCTGGGAAATAACCACCCTATGCTGTTACGAGCTAATCCGTCACGATATGACAGAGGAAGCAATACAGAATAGTATTTTAGCCCTATGGATGGGGCTAGTCGGAGGCGTAGCTCTAATAGGAACAATGTTTGTCTCCTACTACACCATTGGAAACATCTCACTAAGCGAGCTTCTAGTAGCTACCCCCGGACAATATGTCCTATTAGCCTTTGCATTAATGGCAATAGCAGCCTTCACCAAGAGCGCACAGCTTCCCTTCCAAGGATGGCTGCTAGGCGCCATGGTAGCTCCAACACCCGTATCAGCGCTACTACACTCAAGCACCATGGTAAACATCGGCGTCTATACTATACTCAGGATAGCTCCTGCGATACATGGAACCTATCTAACATACGGTATAGCCTTTGTTGGTATCTTCTCGTTCTTAATTACATCAATTATTGCCCTAAGCCAGAAGCTAAGCAAGAAAATCCTCGCCTACAGCACAGTCGGTAACCTAGGCTTGATGATTTTCTGTGCAGCCATGAACACATCACTATCCTACAGCGCAGCCATCATTCTCCTAGTTTTCCACGCCATGAGCAAGGGATTGCTCTTCATGTGTGCAGGGATAATTGAAAACAGGCTTCATACCAGAGCCATCGAGGACTGGGCTGGTCTAATTACGAGGCTACCTATCACTGCAAAGGTGATGATGGTTGGTATCATAAGCATGTTCTTGCCCTTATTCGGTGTTCTACTGGGTAAATGGGCAGCCATCGGAATCACCACCAGTGCCCCATCTATTCTAGGTATGGTCATGGTGGCCATGATGGTAATTGGTAGCAGCGCGACCACCCTGTTTTGGGCAAAGTGGCTCGGCAGCTTCGTTATCACCCCCCTAGTCAAAGGGACAGCAAAGAATGAGGAGTTATCAGCAGGTTACAAGCTAAGCCTTTACGGCGTACTTGGTCTTAACATACTCACGAGCCTTGGTTCTGGATATGTCATTAAGGCAATAGTCACTCCCATCGTCGAGATGAATTACCAGCTTGCTTGGAATATCGATATACTTACGCTCCACTCCCAAGTTGGGGACTTTATGATTCTTCCATTGTGGGGTGCTTTGGTAGCGATAGTCATCTTGGGTAATCTCTTAATCAGTTCCAAGGGTGGCGAGATCAAGCCCCCTTACTTATCGGGAGAGAATGTTGAAGGTAATCCAATTGGCTTCAGGACAACCGCTGACTCTGTTGTAGAGTACAATGTCGCTGGAATGTTCTTCGACTCGGAAATAACAGAGGCTAGATGGGTGCCTCTCAGCACCATAGCTGGGATACTACTGAATCTGGCTCTACTGGCGTTGGTGATGCTATAATGATGATTACAATGAATCTTGAACGAATAATACAAGTACTATTCATAATATTCGCCCCCATACTAGGAGGCATACTAGCTGGGTTAGACCGAAAAATAACTGCCCGAATGCAGGGTAGAGTCGGACCCCCACTGTTGCAGCCTTTCTATGATGTTATCAAACTGTGGGGCAAGGAGCCCTTTATTGCTAGCCCGCTTCAACCGATGCTGGTAATGGGTTATCTGGTCTTCATAATGACCGGATTGATTTTACTCGCATTCCGGAGAGACATGCTGCATATAATCTTCACATTAACCCTCGCAGACATATGTCTAATCGTCGCCGCGTACAACTCAGGCTCTCCATATAGTAACTTGGGTGCACGAAGAGAACTGCTAGCAATGCTGAGCTATGAGCCATTAATGGTACTCACAGCCATGGGGATACAGATGGTCACAGGAAGCTTCCTCTTGGAAGGAATATTCTCCTATAAACTACCCTTGCTCCTAGTTCTACCAGCAGCTTTCGTCGCCCAGCAATTCGTGCTCATAATCGATATGAAGAAAAGCCCATACGATGTCTCTGGCTCAAGCCACGCACATCAGGAGCTTGTACGAGGAATCTACACCGAATTCAGCGGCTACACAATGGCAATCGTAGAAATAACCCACTGGATCAAGACCATGTTCATTCTACGACTCATGAGCTATTTCTGGGTAAACAACCTAGCCATCGGCATAGGACTAGCCCTATCATTATGGTTCATCGCGATACTAGTAGACAACATCTACCCACGACTAACATGGAAACACATGCTAAGGACAACCTGGTTAACCGGATTCATACTGATCCTAGCCAACCTAGTTGGGCTAGTTGTCCTAGGAGTGATCTAAAATGACATTAATGGATACATCGAGACTCAAATCCCTCTGGGTGCTCCACTATGACTGCGGAAGCTGCAACGGCTGTGATATCGAGATACTCGCAGCCTTGACCCCAAAGTTCGACGTGGAACGCTTCGGAATAGTAAACATAGGAGACCCCAAACAGGCAGATGTACTGCTTGTCACAGGTCCCGCAAACAATAGAAACAAGGATGTCCTCAAGAACCTTTACGACCAGATGCCTCAACCAAAACTAGTTATGGCTATAGGCACATGCGCTTGCACTGGAGGCATCTTCCATAACTGCCCAAACATACTTGGAGGAATCGACAAGGTAATTCCAGTTGATGTTTACATCCCTGGATGCGCAGTTAGACCAGAGCAGATCATAGACGGAGTCGTTTTGGCGCTTGAGAAACTCAAAGGTAACGCTCCTGTTGAGGAGGATGAATAACAATGATGGACTTTGATCAAATTAGAACAAACACATTAACAGGTACGGAGCTAGAACAAAAGGTAACAAATGAGAACCTCTTCTTATACGTCAACCAGATGAAGATAGAGGGCGCCCGGTTCATAACCATAACCGCCCGAGACATGGATGACAAGCATCAACTAATCTATCACTTTGAGCTAGATGGAAAGGTAAGCAATCTTTACCTCACAATTGAAAAGGGTGAGCCAGTGCATAGCATTACTGGTCTCTATAGCATTGCTTTTATCGCTGAGAACGAGGTCCAAGATCTCTTCGGTCAGAAATTCATCGCCATGAACATTGACCTTGGAGGAAAAATGCTGAAAATAGCCCCCGATATAGGCACTGATCTACACAAGTCTGTTAGCGGCCCCATGCCTCCCATTATGAGAAAGCTTGGAAAATGCCGCGAGGAGTGTCCAGCCATGGTCGATATCCCCAAATATATCCGGGAAGTCGGGGCAGGAGACCCAACAGCAGCATATAACACAATAATAGACCGTGCCCCCCTGCCAGCCATCCTTGGACGAGTATGTTTTGCTCCATGCCAAGAAGGCTGCAGACAGGAGCAGGAGACGAAGCCAATACAGATCAGGTTGCTAAAGAGAAGTGCAGCGGACGGCTTCAAGGAACTTAATGGAAGCTTCAAGAGGGACATCGTCTGTAAACCCGCTACAGGCAAGAAAGTAGCAGTAGTCGGCGGTGGACCCGCAGGAGTAGGCGCAGCCTATTATCTGGGTACTCTAGGGCACAGTGTCACAGTATACGAAAAGGCAGAAACCCTAGGCGGCGCTATGGCGTGGGGTATCCCAAAATATCGTTTACCTAAAGACGTGATGAACGAGGAACTCATTGCTCGACTCGAAGAAGCCGGGGCTGAGGTCAAGCTGGGCGTCGAGGTGGATGACATTGATGAATTGATGAAGGATTATGATGCCTGCTTCCTCGCAATTGGGGCTGAGAAATGTAACAGTCTCAGATGTGAAGGCGAGGAAAGCGAAGGAGTAATTGACTTTATCAATTTCCTAACAGCCGTAAATGTACGCAACGAGACCCCAGAACTAGGTCAAAGAGTATTAGTCATTGGAGGCGGAAACAGCGCAATGGACGCAGCGAGAACTGCAAGACGTCTAGGCGCTGAAGAAGTTACAGTGTTCTATCGTAGGACTGAAGGTGAGATGCCTGCAAGTATCCATGAGATCAAAGGAGCCATGGAGGAAGGGGTAAACTTCGATTTCCTGTCAACACAAATGACAATTATCCCAGGTAAGCCCCTGAAGATATTCTTCCAGGCAATGGTTCCAGGTGAGCCAGACGAATCAGGAAGAAGAAGACCAGTACCTATGGAGGGAAGAGGCGTAACCGTGGAGGCAGATACTATCATCTCAGCTATTGGGTACAATGTACTTGTGCCTGCTGGACTCGGCGTCGATGTAGACAGGAGAGGCAGGATCGAAGCATCCGAGACCCTGAAAACAAGTAGGGAAAACGTCTGGGCTGGCGGAGACGCAGTCTATGGGACATCTAACGTCATCTCATCCCTGAGGGACGGTAGAATAGCAGCCTCTGAGATCGACAAGTATTTTGGAGGAGAAGGGTTGAGCGAAGCAACGCCTGATATGACGGAATTCGTTTCGAGACCCGTTGATATTGAGGAACTGAGTGAACTGCCTCAAGCTAAAATCCCAGAACTGGAACCAGATGAGCGAGTAACCAGCTTCATCGAGATTGAAAAGTGTCTAGCTAAGGACAAGGCGGTTTGTGAAGCCAACCGCTGTTGGAGATGTGATTGGAATGAGTAAACAAACAAGCGAGATAAAGTGTTCTGTGTTCCCCTTCGGACCACAGCACCCAGTACTACCAGAACCTATACAGCTAAAGTTCGTAGTCCAGGAAGAGAAGATAATTGATGTTCTCCCACAGATCGGATACATTCATAGAGGTATAGAGAAAGCAATCGAACTAAACGACTACAGACGCAATATCTACATCTGCGAACGAATATGTGGCATATGCAACTTCCAGCACGGAATGGCTTACAGCGAGACCATCGAGAAGCTAACAGATACAATGGTCCCCCTAAGAGCAAAATACCTTAGAACCATCTGGGCTGAACTCACCCGACTACAGAGCCATCTTCTCTGGTTAGGACTATTTTCCGAGGGCGTGGGATTCGAAAGTCTGTTCATGAGCATCTGGAAGATACGTGAGAGAGTCTTGGAGTTAACCGAGAGAACAGGAGGTCACCGTATCCATCTATCCACCAACGCCATTGGTGGCGTAAGCAAGGATATGGATGAAAAACTGATCAATCATTACTACAGCGAGTTGAAGGCTCTAAGAAAAGAGATGGATACTCTAGCTCCAGTCTTCTACAAAGACAAAGCGTTCAGAGCAAAACAGGAAGGAAAAGGAATACTGCCAAAGAAAGACGCAGTACATCTAGCCGCCGTAGGTCCCACAATCAGGGGCAGCGGCATTCCTCAAGACATGCGAAGTAACTTCTATGAAGCGTATGGAATGCTTGACTTCCAGCCAATAACATACGACAGCGAAGATGTACTAGGTCGAACCCTTGTAAGGTTCGACGAGGTATACCAGAGCATCGACTTGATGGAGGAGGCATTAAAACAGATGCCTGAGGGACCCATCCAGGAGAAAAACACCATGTTCCCCGAAGGGGTCGCTATTGTGCGGGTTGAGCAGCCACGGGGAGAATGTTTCTACTATGGCGTTGGTAACGGCACAATTCACTTGGAGAGAATGAGGATAAGAACCCCGACAATTCCAAACATTCCGCCCCTACTCCACATGCTGAAGGGCTATGAGGTCTCAGATATTCCCGCTATCGTACACAGTATTGACCCATGCATTGCATGCGCTGAGCGAATAACCTATGTAGACAAGGAGGAGAGCTAATATGCCCAAGCTGCTTGGTAAGATTCTTTCTAACTTGTTTAGTAAGCCCTCAACAATCCAGTATCCTTTCGAGAATCCGGGTCTGGTTGAAGGCACCAGAGGTGAATTATCCTTCGACATGAACATCTGTGATCAGTGTCAGGATTGTGAGCGATTGTGCCCATCAGGCGCAATTTCTGTGGATGTTGATGAGAAGAAGATCGAGTGGGATCCCTTCAAATGCATTTACTGCCACCTCTGTGTCGATAACTGCATGCATAAGGCTATCACGGCGCTGGACCATGTGAAAAGTCCTGATTATAAGCTCCGCAAGAAAATTTTCGAGCGGTAAACCCTTTTTTCTTATTTATATTGATCCTTGTACTCACTGTCTTCCATCATGTCTAGCCTTGCTTCTAGTCTAGCTAGGCTACGCTCAATATTCATCAACCCATCCTTGAGACCATCCGCTATCTCCATCAGGCTAATGCTCATCTCCAGTGGCAAGTCTTCGGTGACTTTGTAGAGCTCATTCTGGCTCTTCTTGATGAGTATTACATTGCTAATCCTGTGGATGCCCTCTATCTGAGCGTCGAAGCTGGCTAACTGCTTCTTCGCCTCATCTATGAGCGCACGGTAGTTACTGTGCTTCAAGTCATCCCAAGGATTATCGGACGTGCTAAAACCCCAAAATATTTTCACCGTGGCACTTATTTAGGGCTTTTCCGTAGAAACCGAGCTTTTCTAGCGTTTTTTCAATAAATACGGGGACCAAGTGCTAAACATGCACAGTCTCTGGAGTAATACTTGGCTAAGCTTTTTTCTATTATGCAGTGGATTTTGTATTGATGCAGGGATTAACAAGGGTCAAGCTCAGCAACCTAGACAAGATACTATACCCCGAACTCAGTTTGTCTAAGGCTGATATTATAGGGTATTATATCAAGGCTGCACCATGGATGCTGCCCTATCTAAAAGATCGTGCCCTTGTGAGAACAAGATACCCAGATGGCGTTAATGAGGAGAACTTCTATGAGAAAGACGCCCCCAAGGGAACTCCAGACTGGGTTGAGACTTTCACAAAATACAGTGCCTCTGTTGAAAAAGACACCAGCTATGTGGTCTGTAATGATCTGGATACTTTAATCTGGTTGGCGAACTTGGCGGCTCTAGAGTTACATATCCCCTTATCTAGCACCAACTCTGTTGGGGAGCCGGACTTGATTTTGTTCGATGTTGACCCTGAGCCCCCCGCTGGGTTATCAGAGTCAGTAACAGCTGCGTTGATACTGAGGGACTATATTGAGGCACTTGGTTTGAAGCCTTTTGTCAAGACCTCAGGCAAGAAAGGAATCCACGTTGTGGTTCCCCTTGTACCGGGGTATTCTTTCAATGATACTAGTTCCTTTGTCCACGCTGTAGCCATCGAGCTTACCTCAAAGAGTTCCTTCATTGTCTCGGAGCGGAGCCAGACCAATATCCCCGGCACTGTCTTGCTGGATTATCCCCAGAATAGCGAGAGGGGAACGATGATCGCCCCCTACAGTCTACGAGCCGTACGTGAAGCTACTGTAAGCACTCCGTTAGAGTGGGCTGAGTTGCCAAATCTACGTCCCTTTGACTGGAATATTTTCAATGTATTTGATAGGAAAGGAGACCCTTGGAAGGACCTTTTTGAGGAAAGGTTCAAGCTTCCTATCTAACATGTACAATAAAGGTAGGCTCTGCCTTTTTTCCCATTTCGTTCTACTATATTCATCTTTGTCAAGCAGTAGAGCATCTTTTGGGCAAGTCTCATGTTGAGCCCCGTCTCATTGGATAACATCCTTGAGGTAAACTCATTTGGTAGCGTCTCTGGGAAGCGTTGTTTGAAGTCCATTGGAGACTTGAACAAGTGGCGCTCACGAAGCTCAATCATCCTCTTATCATGGATGCTCCATCTTCTACGCCTCCAGCTGCCCTTCCCATCGTCTATCCAGTACTCATCCAAATCAACCAAAACGACCTCAAGCTCAAAATTTGGGCTCATCAGGAGCTTGGGCAGATAAACTAGTTCATAGAAGACGTCTTCAACTCTGCCTCGTCTTGGGCTCTTTCTCCTGCTAATCTTTTTTTCATCTTTATCGAGTCTGGTGATCCATTTCTGGTAAGCTATGGGATGAACAAGTCGAACTCGGTTATCTCGCGTTAGGTCCCTGAGCTTATCCCTGATGGATGAGAAGCTCCGTGTCTGTATCTCGATAAGCAGGTCCCCTCTAACCACATCAACCTTGTAGTCGCCCAAAGGTGATTCAATCTCCCCTTTTTCCCGTGCATAGAACTCTTTAAGCTGCTCGTGGAGGGTCTGCTCAGTCACACCTCAAATTACATCCGACTCAGCTTTATACTATACCAAACTCTGATTATCTTGAGGCATCCAAGTTGAACAATTTAACCGCTGCACCGAGCAGCAGAAGCATCTGGAGTGGAAGAATCAGTATCGGGCTGGTGAACGTGCCAGTAAAACTCTATTCCATGATCAAGGACCAGAGCTTCAGCTTTAAATTCGTCCGCAAAGACGACGCATGTCCCCTAAAATATGAGCGAGTCTGCACACTCGACCGAGAAGTAGTGCCATGGTCTGATGTGGGAAGAGCACTCGAGGTAAGGAAAGGGGAGTTTGTGGTCTTCGAGAAGGAAGAACTGGATGCATTAAGACCAGAATCCAACAAGAAGATCAACATAGACAAGTTCATCCCTCTCAGCCAAGTAGACAGGATACTATTCGAGAAGAGCTACATATTGGCACCCGACAAGAGCATAGACAGCTATAGCCTGTTGTTGAAGGCATTCACCACCAAAGAGATGGCGGGGGTAGGCAGATTCACCCTCAGAACAAAAGAGTACCCAGTCCTAATCTACCCCTACAGAGACGCATTGATACTCACCACACTCCGCTACGGCAACGAGGTCGTAGACCCCAGAGGAGTGAAAGACCTAGAGAACCTTGAGGACCCCACCAAGGAGGAGCTGGACCTAGCCCTCAAGATAATGGACAACCTCAAGGGAGACTTCGACATCACCGAGTACCGTGATACCTATAGCGAGAAAGTAGAGAAGCTTCTCGCCAAGAAGATGAAGGGCGAGACCATTACAGTCGAGGAGCCCAAGACAGAGGAAGTCAAGGACATCATGACGGCACTCAAACAGACATTAGCGCAGCTGCAGAAATCATGAATACCTACAGACCCATGATGGCTCGCACAGCCGAGAAGCCCTTCAATGATTCAGATTGGGTCTTTGAGGTCAAATGGGACGGCATCAGGGCTATTGCATATGTTGGGGAAGAGGTTAGCCTCAAGACGAGAAACGACAAGGAGCTAGTCACAAAGTTTCCAGAGTTAAGAGAGTTATCTGAGTTAGCCTCAGACGTGGTTCTTGATGGCGAGATAATAATTCTCACCGATGGGCTCCCAGATTTTCAAGCAGTAGCTTCGAGAAATCAATCCTCAAAATTACTTGATATACAATCATTGGCTACTACGCGTCCAGCTAACTACATCGTATTTGATATCTTGGAGGCTGATGGGGAGAGCCTCATAGACCGGGCACTCCATGAACGAATAGATATCTTGAAGACCCGGCTCAAACAGGGGAGACACGTCGTCCGGAGCGAGCCCATCAAAGAATATGGGACCGAGTACTACGAAGCAGCAGTCCAAAAAAACCTTGAAGGCATCATAGCCAAGAGACGAGACAGCACATATCAACCCGGAACAAGAAGCCCAGACTGGCTCAAGATCAAGCAAGTAAAGACATGCGATTGCGTCGTATTCGGTTACACCCCGGGCTCAGGGGCACGCGAGAAAACCTTTGGAGCCCTCCTATTGGGTCTATATGACGAGGGTGAGCCAGTCTATGTCGGAAGGGTGGGTACGGGATTCAGAGACCAAGACCTCAATGACATACTCTCTAAACTTGAACCCCTCAAGATATCCACTCCATGGTTCAGTGAACAGGACATACCCCCGGGAAGCACATGGGTTGAACCAAGGCTCGTTGCGCAAGTTGGATACCAAGAAATAACACAGGATCAACGCCTAAGAGCCCCAAGGTTCCAAGGACTCCGAGACGATAAACCAGCCTTGCTTTGCAGTATTAACCAGATAAAACCCCAACGACTCGATGAGTATTACGATAAGAGGAATTTCACAGAGACCACCGAACCTGCTGGAGGCTCAATGATGGGTACTGGGAACAGCTATGTGGTTCAGAAGCATGACGCCACACGCTTGCACTATGATCTTAGGCTTGAGCGTGATGGGGTTATGGTAAGCTGGGCGGTCCCAAAAGGGATTCCTGAGGAGTCCGGTGACCGCCGTCTGGCTATACAGACTGAGGCCCATCCACTAGAATACAGTGGATTCGAGGGAAGCATTCCGAGAGGCCAGTATGGAGCAGGCAGTGTGGAGATATGGGACCGGGGTTTCTATGTTCCAGTCAAGTGGTTGGATGATAAGATCGAGTTCGTTCTGGCTGGTGAACGCATAAAAGGACGATATGAGTTGGTTCGGTTCGAGAAAGCCGGCGATAAGGAGTGGCTTCTACTCAAGAAGAAATAGAATATACAATACGATACCTCTTTTCAGACTATGCAGGTTTACCTTGGAACAATGGGTTGGAGCTACGGGTTCTGGCCAATATACGATAACACAGCCTCCCGAGACTACCTATCAAGATACTCTGAGAACTTCAATAGCGTCGAGGTAAACAGCACATTCTACAGGATACCTAGAAAATCCTCTGTCGAGAACTGGAGAACCCAGACCCCAGAGGGCTTTATATTCAGCGTCAAGATACCCCAGAGCATAAGCCACAGATCAGGACTCAACTATGACCCAGAGATACTGGATGCATTCCTAGACCACATCAAACCCTTTACTGGAAAACTAGGACCCCTACTACTACAGCTGCCCCCTAGGCTAACCCCAGAACACAGCGATCAGCTGAGTATACTGCTTTCCCAGCTTCAAGATTACAATGTAGCCGTTGAGTTCAGGCAAAAGGACTGGTTTAAACCTGAAACCTATCAGATGCTAAGGACTCATAACGCTGCCCTTGTCTATGTCGAGCATCCTTGGCAGCCATCAGAGGAAATAGAGACCAGTGACTTTACCTATGTTCGCCTTGAAGGTGATAGGCGTAAAGTAGATGGAGAAAAGGGGGTAAGCGAGCTGGATCGAACCCAGGATAATGAACGCTGGGCAAAGAAAATCCATGAAAGTGAAAAAACAACGTACCTCTATGTAAGCAAATACTACTCCGGGTATCCACCAGCTGACATTAATCAAATAAAAGCCAAGCTAGAGGCTCTCAAGAAAACCTAGCATCTTCTTGATATCAAGGACTCCTTTGTGAGCCCAGATAACCCTACCCTCACCATCAACGACAAAATCAGCTGGGCTCTGGGTCTCAAGCCCCTCATACGCTCCATGAACCTTGCCCATCTTCCTAGCCTTACTCGCCCTCCTCAGAATCTCGATGGTTGTACCAATCCCAAAGTTACCTACCCCATACTCCCGATACACACCATAGTCACCATCCTTGGAAACTGGAACCACCGGAAAATCTACCTCATAATCCTTGATATAGCTCAAAGCTGATTCTGGGTTCGACTGTGTCAGATATATTATCTCAGCATACTCCCCGATTCGATCCTTGTACTCGAGTACTTCATCAAAATCCAGTTGACAGACCGGACAACCAAA
>Ga0272441_10009226_pt1 | contig 15317 bp, 9 predicted proteins | sample SSMProp6N_FD_193582 | JGI IMG/M metagenome (GOLD analysis project Ga0272441, IMG submission 193582) | Marine sediment archaeal communities from Little Sippewissett salt marsh, Falmouth, MA, United States - SSM-Prop-6N | ecosystem: Environmental > Aquatic > Marine > Wetlands > Sediment ... | reverse complement strand
TATGCAAATCTGAACTTCATTTTCGCTTCTCCTCCAGCGAGTCACTGGGCTCGACCCACTTCGATCAACAACTCAATATTTCCACTCTATTTCCCTAGCACAGGTCAGCAGAGGGGTGCAAGGTCAGCAGAGGGGTGCAAGGTCAGGAGGTCAGATCCGCTCCACCCGGGCCAGGGCCTGCTTCACCACGGCAATGCCCAGGTCATCGCCCACGGCGTCATACCGGATCAGGGCCGCCTCGAGCTGCTCCCGGGCGTCGCCGGGCTCCCCCAGATCCATGAGCACGCCGCCCCGCCGGTGCAGGGCCACGGCGAGCCCTTCGTCGTCATCGACCTCCCGAAACAGCTCCCCGGCCCGGGCGTACCGCTCGGCGGCCGTGCGCAGCTCGCCAGTGTCCCGCGAGACGTTGCCCAGGGCCAGCCAGGCCTGGGCAACGCCGTGGGGGGCGTCGGTCTCCTCGGCCTTGACCCGGGCCGCCTCGAAGCACCGGGCCGCCTCCACGGGTGCCTCCAGCTCCTCGTGCACCTCGCCCAGCTCCAGCTGCAAGGCCAGCTCCTGGTCCGCGTCATAGTTGCCCTGAGCCAGGGCCAGGGCCTTCTCCAGGGTCTGCCGGGCCTCGGAAAACCGCTCCTGCTCCGCCAGAAGCCCCCCGATGGCTCGCAGGCACTCTGCCATCCGCACCGTGTCGTCATACTCGTCGGCGATGGCCTGGTTCTGCTTCCACAGCGACATGGCCTCGTCGAGATCCTCCTCCTCGACGCACAGGTCGGCCCAGGCCTGGATCATGGCATAGCGGCTCCCGTCGTCCCCGCCCATCTCACACAGATCGCACCCCTGCTGGTAGGTCTCGTAGGCCTCCTGCACCCGGCCCATGTCCAAGAGCACCGAAGCCCGATCGTGCAGGATCACGAACTGGGCGTCCGAATCGCCGGCGCGCCTGCCGCAGGCCAGGGCCTGGTCGAGGAGCTTCAGCGCGGCCTCCGGGTCCCCCATGACGTCCAGCAGCTGCCCGGCGTCGTGCAGGGTGCCGGTCTGCGCCAGGTCGTCGGCGAGGTCCTGGTACAGCCGAGCGGCCTCGAAGAGCGCCTCACGGCTCTCCTCGAACCGGCCCTCCACCGCCGTGAACGTTCCCCAGGCGCGCAGCAGGCCGGCGAGCAGCGCTGGGTCACCGGCCTGCCGGGCCCGGTGGATTTCGGCGCCCAGGGCCTCTCCCTGGGCGGCCAGCTCTTCAAGGTCTAACTCGGACATGGGACCTCCGTGGCACTACACGTGATACGGCGGATCCCGCCCGAGCACAAGCGACTGCGGACGGATCGTCAACGCCTCGCATCCAGGTTCCAGCCGAGCCGCAACAGATCGTCCTGCCACCGCTTGGCCCGGATGGGCTCCTCCCCCTGGTGACGTCTGCCAAAGCTCCGCTCCAGGGCCGACACCACGGCGCCGCGCACCGAGCCGAAGCTCCCGCCCACCACCCGCTCTCGCCCCCCAAGGGACACGGTGAGCTGATCGGACGACGCGTCGTCCAGGTAGCGAGCCACCACCGCGGGCGGTGGCCGCAGGGCCGGTCGACGCACGACCAGGGTGAGCAGCTCCGCCCGCACCACGGGCACCTCACCGGCCAGACGCGCGGGCAACAGCTTCGAGGCCGCCTCGGGAGCAACCGCCATCGACAGGCCCACCGCGAGGTGCCGCACCGCGGCGTGGGGATCGGCCAGGGATCGCAGGACCCGCGCGCGCACCGCGGCCCCCCGATGCCACTTGACGAGCAGCGCCAGGGCCTGGCGTCGGACCAGCGGATGCGGATCCTGCCTGGCGAGCCACAGGGCCCGGGCGAGGACCGAGGGACGTCGATCGTCCAGGGTGGAGGCTGAAAGCCGATCCAGGGCGGCGTGGCGCACGACGGCCTGGTCATGGGCCAGGAGGCCCACGACGCCGGCGAGGAGCTGGCTCCGCAGGGGGACGTCGCAGGCCTCGAGGAGCGGGACCAGGGTCGAGGGGGAGAGGCTGACCAACACCCGGGCAAGCCCACGCTGGAGGGGCTGGGTGCGCAGGAGCCCGCGCAGGAGGCCGGGATCGGGCGCACCGAGCACCCTGACCAGCCTCTGGCTCACCCGGGCCTTGTCCAACGGATCCTTCACCAGGGTCCCACCGAGCCGGGCGGGCAGCGGCTTCATTGGGCGGAGATCCCCCGACGGACCGGAAACCAGCGTCGGCTGGAGGCGCGCGATGGTTCGCCGGGCGGCCCGGATTCGATCGTCCCAGGAGGCCCGGGGGCCGGCCTCCGGTCGGAAGGCCGGCGGCAGGGCCAGGTAGGCCGCCTCTCGCACCTCCTGCTGGCGACCACGCAGCCCCTGGGCGCCGCTCGCGTCGGTGGAGAACCGCAGCCCCGTGCGATACCGATCCCCGAGCAGGGCCACCACCCGGGCCACTGGGCAGGGAGCCTGGGTCCGGGGCAACGCCCTGAGCACCGCTCCCCGCACCGCTGGCGACGGATCGGCGAGCAGCCCACACACCCGCTCGGTGCTCGGCGCGCCCGGTACGAGGTGGATGGCCTCTGCGATGGCCTCCACGGCGGCCAGGCGCACCACCGGGAACCGATCCCTGGTGGCGGCCACCAACAGCCGGTGCGCTGACCGGTCCTTGAGGCGGCCGAGCAGCCCGAGGGCCTCGGCGCGCACCCAGGGGCTGGGATCCGCGGCCAGGTACCGGAACACGCGAAGGAAGGTCTCCAGCCGCCGACGTACGGCCTGGGTCTCGAGCTGGGTCCGGGCCCATCCGAAGGTGGTCAGTACCGCCGCGCGCACCCGCTCGCTCGCGTGACCGGCCAGGGGCAGCAGCCAGCGCGATTCGGTCCAGGCCCACTTGCGAGACGAGATCCGCCGCCCCATGGCGGCGATGGCCGTGAGGGAGCAGGGGGCGCAGGCCAAGGAGGCCAGGGCGGACAGGTCCCGGGTCCCGACGCGCGGATCCGCGATGATCCGCCCGGCCACCTCCCGGGCCGCGCTGGCATCCCCCCGCTGCCATCGCACCATCATCTCGGTGAGCCGCTTTCGCAGCCAGCGGGCCGGCGACCTCGGCGCGGGCGGCGCCTGGGACGCCACACGCAATCGGCGCAGATCCAGGTTGGGGGTCGCCGGGTCAGCGGCCAGAAACTCTCCCACCCCGGGCGCCAGGGGCGAAAGCTCCCGCCACGGCTCCGCCTTCCCGACGGCGGTCACCCGGGACACCCCCGCGTCGCTGGTTGGCGCCTTGCTCGCACCGGCGGGGGGGCGATCCTTGCAGCCACCCAGTGCCGGCGCAGCCAGCCACATCACCGCGCCGAAAATGAGAGCACCGCGCACGAAGGTACCTACGGCGGGTCCTGGAGGGCAGGCCAGCCGTCGCCCGCGGGTGGGCTGCGGGTGTCGAAGAGCGGCAGGTTGGCCGACACCAGGGTCGCGCCCCCAGGGGAGACCTCGAGCCAGCCAACGTACCAAAAGGAGCTGAACCCACCGGTGTTGTCCATCACCCGTGAGAGCCGCACTCCCGGCTGGCCCTCGGCAAAGACCTCGAGCCCCTCGTAGTAGACGTACACCGTCGCGATGCGCGACTGGAAGTAGATCGGGTCCGGGAAGTAATGTGCCCCGATGTGGTAGACGTTCGGCGGGCCCGGGGCGTGGATCGGATCCCGGAGCTTGATGATCTCGGGCCCGAAGGCGGTCTGGTCGTCCTTGAGCAGACGGGGGTCATCCAGGGTGTCCGTGCACACCCCGGGGGACCCCACGCAGTCGGGGTACCCGGAGAAGTCGGCGCAGTCGAAGCCCGTGGTGCAGGACACGCCGTTGTCTGTTCTCGGCACGCCCCAGTCGGGCTGAGCCGTGCTCCAGTAGCAGTCCCCCGCACCCCGCCACTGCCGTCGCAGGCTGGTCTGACAGGTGTCGGTGCCCAGGCAGTCACCGTCATCTCGGCAGCTCTGGTCGAGGTGGAGGTTCGTCGCCGACGTGCCGCACCGGCCGCCGAAGTCGTCCACCAGGTGGATGTCGAAGTCTCCGGTGCCGTCCCACTCCATGTACACAATGATCCCGTCTCCGTAGGCGCGCAGCTCCACGGTGGAGACGTTCACCGCCTCGATGGAGCAACCGCCGCCCTCCCGACACACCCCGTCGATGGTGGACCCGTCACAGGTGCTCCCTGCCCCGCACGAGAACGAGCAACACTCCGCGTCGCCGGAGCAGTCGGACTCTCCGATGTTCATCAGGTCACAGTAGGGTCGCACGTCGGTGGCCCGGAGCTCGAAGAGGTAGATCCCCGGCACGTCCGGAATGAAGCAGGGCTCGGCCACCGTGTTCTGGCCGGGCGGACAGGTGGGTGCCTCCTCGTACAACGGCGTCTGGGCGGCCCCGGCGTTGAAGGCCGAGGCGTCCTCGCTCCCGATGGGCCAGGCCACCGCGGTCCACTGGTACAGGGTGATGGCGTTGCCCAGGGACCGCGATCCTCGCCCGTTGAGCCAGGTGGGCTGCGCGGGGAGGGGCGGCGTGTCGATGGGATCTCCCGCATCGGCCACCGGGGGCCCGTAGAGGGTCGCCTGGCCCCCCTGGTGCGTGGGATCCACCGGCTGTGCCAAGAGGGTGGCGATGCCGGTGGTGGTGTCGAGGTCCGTGGCGTCGACGGTGGTGCACTCCACCGTCAGATCGAAGGACTCGCCGGGCTCGAGCACCCGGGGAAGCCCGGTGGGGTCGTAGTGTAGCAAGAACTCGGATCCCCCCTCGAGGGCGACGCTCTCCACGGTGGTGGGCTCGGTGCCGCTGTTGACCACCGTGGCGGTGATCGGGCCCCGGTGCCCTTCCACCAGGGAGAAGTCAATCTCCGGAGGCAGGATCGAGATCACCGGCCCCGTGTTGGAAGAACGGATGTCCACCACCCACCGCGCCCGGGTCGGCGATGGGTCGTCACTCTCGATGGTGAGCACGTCCTGGTCCAGCACCCCCCCCGCGCCCACCGTGGGTGTATACAGCACCGTCAGCACGATCTTGTCCCCGGGCTCGATGGAGAGGGGCAAGGCGAGATCTTCCTCGATGACGAAGGGGCTGTCGGACCTGCCAAAGGTGAGCGCCGAGACCGACAGGGGCGCTCGCCCCACATTGTGCAGCACCAGCGGCGCACGATCCTGGGTTCCGGCGATGACTCGCGGGAAGTAGACCGTGGCGGGCGGATCCACCTTGAGCTCCGGCGTGCGTACGGAGGAGGGCTCCAGGCAACCGGGGACCCAGACCAGGCCCACCACCATGAGCGCGGTTAGACCCCAGGCTCGGGCACAGTCCTTTCGATGCCGCGGCAACGCCATTGGGTTGCACATCCGAAGCGATCTTACTAAGATAACTGAAGCTTTATGTGTCCTCCGGAAGTGCATCATGTCTGCTGCTCCTGAATCTCCAATCGGGCAAAGCGCCTGGCCCGGCCGAAAGTGCCGCGCCTTTTGTCGAGCCCTGAGCCGGCGGTGTCTCCGGGTCGCCGGCTTGACGCTGATCTTATCGGTTGTGGCCTGCGAGTACAACGCCGACGTTGTCGTTCGCATCCCGCGGTGGGAGACTGCCACCTCGGCCGTGGGTGTGCTGGGCGTGTCTCCCCGGCCTCTGGCTGCGGACCCGGCGGGCCCCTACGACGCCATCGACTGCGAGGAGCCCCCCACCCGCGTCGCCATTTCCTTTTTTCTGGCCAACGAGCGGGACGAGGCCGTGGCCGAGGGGGACCGGCTGAACGTCGGCGGCATGGTGGTCCACCCGAGCGCCGCGCGAATGTTGGACGCCGAGGACCAGAGCCAATCCGTGACCGTGGATCTGCTGACCCTCGACAGCGGCGACGGCGACCCGGTGAGCCTGGTCGGCACCGTGGAGGAGGTGTGGTGGCACCCCACCTCGGCGGACCTCCCCAACCGGCTGGTGCTGCTGCATGATCACTCCACCGAGGCGGCGGAGCACGACACCACCGACCAGCGCCTGACGGCCTACTCCGAGGTGGTGGGCGAGGCCCTGTGCCACCAGACCAATGCCGTGCGGTGCCCGCTGCCCGACACGGCGACCCTCTCCTTGTACCGGCTGGACGACGACACGGTGGAGGCCATGGTGCAGACCACCCGCGATCACGACGGCCTGCAGGCAGCGCTGGCCGTGCTGCGCAACGAAGGGGAGCGCGGCGACGCACCCCTCTTCGGCGTGAACGGAGGGATCCCCCGAGGCATCGGCGAGTGCGGCGCTGGCGCCGCCACGGCCTGCTGGCCAGCGGTGGTGCTCATCGCCGGGGAGGTGGACGAAGCCCAGGCCGAGACCCTGGACTCGGCGACCCTGCCCGAGTCCACCCGGCTGCTGGCGGCGGGGCTCACCGACAGCCCGGCCCTGCGCCGCCTCGCCTGTCAGACGGGCGGGTTCTTCGAGTCGGTACAGCGGCTGTCCGACCTGCGGCTGCTCACCAACAAGTCCGCCACGGAGCTGCCCGAGTACGCCTTCGGCTTCGCCCGCAAGGTCCTGCTCGCCTCCCGGGGGCGCTGGGAGGTCGTGCTGACGATCACCGGCGTGCCCGGCGATCTGGACATGTCCCGCACGCACCTGCTGGGCGGCACCCTGGGTGTCCGTCTGGGAGCCACCCCGAACGATCACAATGCGCTGACCGAGTTCCAGGTCACCATCGGAGGCTACTGATTCCCATGCGAACGCGCACGATTCCGATGATCGCAGCCGTGGCGCTGCTGGCCCTGGCGGCCACGCAGGCAGCGGCCAAAACGCCCACGGACGAAGAGATGGGCGATGAGCTCGAACGGGACCTGGAGAAAAAGTGGGGGCGCACCCGCGCCGTCCAGGTGGTGGTGGATCGCCGCTACCCCAAGGCGAGCCGCTTCGAGCTGGACGTCTTTTTCGGGGTCCTGCCCAACGACGCCTTCACGCTCTATCTCACCCCAGGGCTGCGCATGGCCTGGCACTTCAACGAGCAGTGGGCGCTGGAGCTCGGCGGGGCCTATAGCCTCGGGGTGGACACGACCCTGCGCAAGCAACTCGAGCAGGACGACGCCTTGATCCAGGCCAGGACGCGGGACCAGGTGATCGCCCGGTTCGGCCTGGCCGTGGTGTGGAGCCCCATCTACGGCAAGTTCGCCTGGGTCAACAAAAAGGTCGCCCACTTCGACATGTATTTCCTGTTCGACGCGGGGGGCGTCTATGCCGCAGGAGAGGAGGCGCTGGGCCTCGACGGCGGCGTGTGGCCCGAGGTGGGCCTGGGCCTGGGGATCCGGTTCTTCCTTTCGAACGTCGTCTCGATGAGGTTCGAGTTCAGGCAACGGCTGGCCCTCCGCGAGGGGCTGGGGGAGGACGCCATCCGCCTGGCCTACCCGTCGGAGATCAGCCTCGGGCTGGCCTTTTTACTGGGCGGCGGCAGGTCCGGCAGGAGCGTGAAATGAGGCCCGGCGCGCGACTGGCTCTTCTTGCGGCGCTCGCCCTGGGGCTGGTGCTCGCACCCCTGCCCGCGGCGGCCATCACCGTCGAAGAGATCATCCTGCTTTCCAAGACCGGGGTCTCGGCCGACATCGTCATCCAGAACATCCGGTCGTCCGGGGGCCGGCCCAAGGTGAGCCCGGCCGACGTCGAGAAGATGCGCGCCGCCAAGGTGCCCGACAAGGTCATCTCCTTTTTGACCGGGTCGGCGACCGGCCCCAAGGGGGACACGCGAAAAAGCGAGGCCCGGCGTTCGGCCGACGACGCCAAGCGACGACAGCAGGACCGCAAGCTGGAGGCCGAGCGCCTTCGCCTGGAGGCCGAGCGCCTCAAGCAGGAGGCCAAGCGACTGGCCAAAGACGCCAGGGCCGCCAGGGATCGCGCGGCGAGCCTCCAGGGCCGCGTGAAGGTCGTGCTGTCTACGGCCTTTGACGACCTGCGCCGGGGTCGGGAATACAAGGCCATCACCGCCCTGCACTCCTTCCTCGGCTCGGGGCTGGTCCAGCCCAACTCCTACCCCTTCCTGGAGGGCTCCTACGGGCTGGGAAGGGCCTTCTTCTCCGTGAAGATGTACCAGGCGGCGAGCGGTCACCTGGTGGAGGTGATCCGGCGCGGCCCCACCACACCGCGTTTTGGAGATGCCGTGAGCCTGCTGCAGAAGATCGTGGACAAGCTGGAGTTCGTGCACCCGGTCATCGCCCTGCTGGCGGCCTTCGAGCCCGACCTGAAAAAAAGACCCAGGGCCTGGCTGGACGAGTACCACTTCTTCCTCGGCGAGTTCTACGAGCGATATGACAACGCCAAAAAGGCACTGCACCACTTCGGCGCCGTGTCCACCCGGTCCAAGCGGTACCCGGCGGCCCTGTACCACCTTGGGCTGATCCACACCGGGAAGAAGAAGGCCCGCACGGGCATTCGCTACTTCCGCAAGGCCCTCAGGGCCGCCAAGGCCGCAAAGAACAAGCCGGTGGAGGACATGGCTCGCCAGGCCGTGGCGCGGCTGGCGTTCGAGATCGGCTCCTTCAGGGCCGCGGCGCATTTCTACGGCAAGATCGGCCGGAAGTCCCGGGTCTTCGCGAGGGCGCAGTACGAGCTCGCCTGGACCCAGGTGATGTCCGAGAAGTACCGCAAGGCCCTGGGGACCATCCACGGTCTGCGCTCGCCCTTTTTCGCCCAGGAGTACTATCCCGACCTGCTCGTGCTCGAAGCTGCTGCATACTTGAACATGTGCCGATACGCCGAGGCGACCAAGACCCTGAAGCGATTCAACCGCCGACAAAAGACCCTGGTCAGTCGGATCCGCCGCTACCTGGCCCAAAAGCCCGGCAACGCAAAGATGTACAAGGACGTGCGTCTCCTGGCCACCAAGCGCCCGGGCAAGCTGCCCAAGGCGGTGCTGTACGCCTTGGTGGCCGACGTGGGCTTCTTCCGAACGCTCAAGACCGCCCGGCAGCTGGAGACCGAGATGCACCTCGCCCGCACCAAGCTCGGCGGCAAGGTGCAGCGGGCCGTGCTGACTGACCTGTCCAAACGGCACAAGATCTACCTGCAGCGCGCCGGAGTGGAGATCCGGCGGCGGCTGCGGGATCTGCTGGTGCAGCAGGACATGGTGAAGGTCAAGGCAGACGAGATCGGCCTCGAGGTGGAGCTCGCAGCCAAGGCCCACCTCGAGGCGGCTCGGCGGCGGCTCCAGGCGGGCCGCGTCTCGGACACCCGTCGGAACCTCCCCCGGATCCTGCGGCTCAAGCTGCGCCCGGGCCAGCAGGTCTGGCCATTCGAAGGGGAGTATTGGCTCGACGAGATCGGCAAGTTCCGAAGCCGACTTCGCAACGCCTGCCCGGTGCGCAGACTCAAGAAAGGAGCCTCTTCGCGGTGAGTAGACCTTGCTCGTTCATCCAGACCGTCGCGCTGCTGATCCTCGGGATCACCCTGGCCCCGCTCGACGCCGCGGCCCAGAAAATCGGCGCCCGAAAAACCAAGTCATTCGCGATCAAGGCCCGAAAGGTCGCCTCCGGCGCCACACGCGTCAAGCAGAAGACCGGGCCCACCACCATCGACTTCGAGAGGGAGAAGGCGCGCAGGGCCGCCTTGGCCAGGAACGAGGCCCAGCAGTCCGAAAAGCGCAAGAAGATGATCCAGCTGATCGTGCGGGTGCTCAAGTCGCGGACCTACAGGCTGCGTCGCATGCGGGCCGCCCGGAGCCAGTACCTCATGCGCAAGGCCAACCTCGAGTTCGAGGAGTCGCGCTATCGGAACCTGCTGCGCTTTGAGGCCTACGAAAAGGCCATGGCGGCCTACGACACGGGCAAGACCAAGAGGAAGCCCGCCGAGCCCAAGGCGAGGTACACGGCCGCGGTGAAGACCTTCCGGCAGCTCCTCAAGGAGGACCCCAAGTGCAGCCGGTGTGACGAGGCGAGCTTTCGGCTGGGCTACTGCCTGAACCAGGAGGGCCGGTCCGCCGACGCGGCCAAGGTGCTGTCGGCCCTGGTCCAGAACCACCCGCGGTCAAAGTACTCCGCCGATGCCTACCTGCTCATGGGAGAGGTCTGGTTCGATGCCAACAAGTTCATCGCCGCCATGGGCAACTACCAGATGGTGTTCCGCAAGTACCCCAAGTCCCTCATGGCTGGCTACGCAGAGTACAAGTACGCCTGGTCGGTGTTCCACCAGGCCAAGTACCGCCCGGCCATCACGGCCCTGCACCGGGTGGTGAAGCACCGCAAGGCCCAGCTGAAGAAGCAGGCCCTGACCGACCTGGCGGTCTTCTACGCTGAGCTGCCCAAGGGCTGGAACGAGGCGCACCGCTACTGGACCAAGGTCGGCGGACCGAAGCTCGCGCTACGGCACATGTGGCGCCTGGCGCGGCTGCTGGACTCCCAGGACAAAAACGAGCCGGCCCTCAAAGTGATCGATTGGCTGCTCAAGAAGGGACCCACGAGCGGGCGGACCACGGCCTACCATCAGCTGCAGGTGGACATCCTCGTGCGGCTGAAGGTGCCTCGAAGGCTGGACGCGGGGTTGCAGCGCATTGTGGCCTTCTATGAAAAGGGCAGCCCGTGGATGCGCGGCAACGCCTCGCGGCCCGGGGTGCGCCGTTCCGGGCGGCGCCTGGCGGAGAAGGCCATGGCCTATGTGGCCACCTACTACCACCGGGAAGGCAAGGCAGCGGGCAAAGAGGACCTGCTGCGGCGGGCCGTGGTCAGGTACCGCGCCTTTCTCGAGCGCTTCGGCGGCTCGGCCCAGCGGACCAACATGAACTTCTACCTGGCAGAGCTGCTGCGAGGCTTCAACCAGTTCGACAAGGCGGCCCGGCGCTATCAGAAGGTGGTGTCAGACCCCAAAACGAAGTTCCGGGAGGACTCGGCCTTCCAGCGGGTCTTCTGCCTGGCCCGGCTCCTGGCTTCCAAGGGGCTCGACCGGCCTGTTCCCAAGGGGTTGGGCTCGGGCGCCATCGCCCGCACCAAGCTCCAGCCGTTGGAGAAGCGCTTCGTGGCGGCCAGCGACACCTTCGCGAAGCTGTACCCAAAGAGCAAGGACTCGCCGTCCGTTCTGTTCAAGGCGGCGCGGATCTTCTATGACCACGGCTTCCTCAAGAAAGCGGGCCGGCGCTTCGCCATCGTGGTCACCGGCCACCCCAAGGACCGATACGCCGCCCTGTCCGGAGCCATGGCCCTGGACAGCTTTTCGCGGCTCAAGGACTGGCCGAACGTGGTGAAGTGGGCCCGGCACCTGATCAAGATCCGCAACTTCGGGCACTACAAGCGCAAGCAGCTGAGCGAGATCATCGCCGCCTCGGGAATCAAGGCCGCGGGGATCCTCGAGAAGCGAAAGAAGTTCGCCGAGGCGGCCCTGGCCATGCAGGCAGTCTACGATGAGTTCCCCCGGGACAGCCAGGCCCCCCGGGCGCTGTTCAACACGGCGGTGCTCTGGGAAAAGGCCGGCAAGGCGGAACGGGCCATCAAGATCTACAAGAAAGTGCGCAAGATCGCCCGCCGGAGCGAGTTCGCCTCCCGTGCCACCTTCGTGCTGGGCGCCCTGTACGAGGGGCGGGCCGACTTCCGAGCGGCAGCCCGGTTCTACGGGGAGATGGCCAAGCTGATGAAGATCAAGCAAACCCCGGACGCGCTGTACAACGCGTCGGTGATGCACGAGGCGTTGGGCAAGCCCCGGGCCGCCGAGCGTATCCGGCGCAAGTACGTCAAGCTCTACCCTGGCCGCCCCGACGCGGTGCGGGCCTACTTCAGCATTGGCAAGCTCCTGGAGTCCCAGAAGAGGTGGCGCCCGGCCGAGAGGTTCTATCTCAAGTTCATCCGGAGCAAATCGCTCGTCAAGCGGCAGCCCACCCTGGCGGTGGCGGCCTGGACCCGGGCTGGACGCACCATCCGCAAGTCCAGGCTGGGCAAGAAAAAGAAGGGGCAGCTGCGCGCCCTGGCGCATTTCGGGCGGGCCATCAAAGAGTTCCGGCGGCTCCGGCTCAAGCCGGGCAGCCTGGCCGCGGCCTACGCTGGCTGGGCCCAGTTCCAACTCGCCGAGGTGGTCTTCGATCAGTTCTCGGCGATCAAGCTCAAGGGCACCGAGCGCCAGCTGATCAAGCAGCTCATCAAGAAGGCCAAGGTTCGGGAGAAGGCGCAGAAGCTCTACCAGGCGGTCCTCTGGTACAAAGCCCTGGTCTGGTCCACCGCGGCGGTCTACAAGATCGGGATGCTCTACGCTCGCACCGTGGAGGCCCTGTACGCCATTCCCGTGCCCAAGACCATCACCAAGCCCGAAGATCGGGAGCAGTACAAGGCCTCGCTGCAGATGAAGGCCCAGCCCGTGGAGGACGCCGCCATCAAGGCCTTTCGCAAGGCCGTGGCCGTGGCCCACCAGCTGAAGGTCTACAACCGTTTCACCATCTCCGCGGCCCAGCGGCTGCTCAAGGTGGATCCGGATCGCTACCCGAACCCCGGACGCACGGTGCTCAAGGGGAGCCACGACGAGCCGCTGGGGGGCGCCCGGCCCTACCTCAACGAGGAGGCCCAATGATGTCGCGCTTCGGCCTGATCGCCGTTCTGGGCGGGCTGGTCAGCCTCGCCGCCTCGGGATGTCCGGCCACCACGGGTGGACCCGACGGCCCGGCGGGCCGCGCCCGGGTCCGACCGGGAGGGGGTGGGCCCGGCGACCGCGCGGGGCCGCGCCCCATCAAGGACGCCGTCTTCGCCAGAGGAGTCAAGGCCCTGGGACGCAAGCCCTCCCCGGACTTCGAGGGCGCCCGGGTCGCCTTCCAGCAGGTGCTGGCCAAGCGCCCGGCCCACCTGGCGGCGCTGCTGAACGTGGCCTACTGCTCGTTGCACCTGGGACAGGTCGGCAAGGCCGTCGAGGCCTATTCCAAGGCCGTCTCCATGACGCCGACGCACCGGGGGGCCCGCTTCGGCCTGGTGGATGTGCTCCTGCGAACCCGGAAACCACGCAAGGCCCTGGCGGTCCTGGAACCCCACCTCGCAAAGAACCCCCGGGACCTCACGGCCCTGGGCCTCGCCGCGGCGGCCCACCTGGCCAGGGGCGAACGCACCAAGGCCCTCGCCAAGGTGCAGACGGCCCTGGCCATCGATCGCAGGGACGTGCTGGCGCATCTGAACTTCGGGCGCCTCTACCTTGCCAAAGGGGACTCTCGCACGGCATTGATGATCTTCACGCGGGGCCTGCGCTTGCGGCCCAAAAGCGCGGCGCTACACTTCGAGCGCGCCAAGGCGCACATGGCCGCAGGGGAGATGGGGCGGGCGGTGATGGACTTCGAGCGCGCCGCCAAGCTGGACCCCCGACACACCGCCACCCGGCTCAACCTGGGTAAGGTCTACGTGGACAACCTGGACTACAAGGGAGCCCTGGGCCACTTCCAACGCGTGCTGCAAATCTGGCCGCGGCACCAGGCGGCGCTCCTGGGAAAGGCGCGCGCCCTGTTCGGGCTGCGCAAGTTCAAAGCGGCCCTGGCCGGGTACCAGGTCGCGATCAAGCACCACGGCTCCCTGCCGGCGGCCCTGTTCCAGGTAGCGAAGATCTACCAGGACCATCTGGATATGCCCCGGCGGGCGCTGTATTATTACCAGAAATTCGTTGGGGCCTCGAAAGGGTTGTCCACCAGGGATCCGGTGTTCGCCACCATCCGGATGCTCAAGGCCACCTCCCGACCCAGGCCCAGACGTACACCCCCGCCGAGGCGCGGGGCTGGAGGTCCAAAACCGTGAGCTCCCTCAAGCGAACCGTACGTGGAGTGGGTTTGTGTCTGGCCCTTGGGGCGTTGGTTGGGCTGGGGCTCGGGGGATCTCCGGGCGACACCTGGGCCCGAGGCAAACGCGCCGCGCGCAAGGCCAAGGGAGGCAAGGCCAAGGGAGGCAAGGCCAGGGGAGGCAAGAACACCCGGTTCTATGACTTCGACGACCTTCTCATCGACGGCGAGTTCCGCAAGCCCGCCACGCTCTATACACGCGCCCTGAAGTCACCGAAGTTCGAGCGCCTGCTCCGGCTCCAGAAGAGCTTTCTCAACCAGCTCCTCCAGACGGCACGGTACCCGAGCCTGCGCTGGTTCCGCTAGTCTGCCATGAAACCTGGTCATTGCCCCGGCAGGGAGATCTGATGAAGGTCATATGCGAGAAGTGTAAGGCGAGCTACGACATCGAAGATCAGCGAATCCCGGCAGAGGGCATGACCATGAAGTGCCCCAAGTGCCTCGGCTCCTTCCAGGTCCAGCGAACCGACTCCCCGGCGGCGGCACCTGCTCAGCCGACCCCGGGCGACGACACCAAGTACTTCATCCGACGGCACACAGGGAGCATCTTCGGACCCTTTGCGCAGTCGGCGATCCTCACCATGGCCACCGACGGCAAGCTCGATGGCTCGGAGGACCTCTCTCCGGACAAGGTGGACTGGACCCGCATCGCCGATCACGACGCCCTCGGGCACGTCTTTGGGGAAGGTGCCGCGGCCGACCTGCCCGCCCCATCGGCGGCCCAGCCCACCGGGCTGGGGGTGCCCAAGCCCCCCCCCTCCCCGGACGCCGCTCCGCACCAGGAGGACCTGCCCGCGCCCGTGTCATCCACCAAGATGGGTATGCCCAGCCTCCCGACCCCCAGCCCGTCGCAGATGCCCGACCTGCCCGCACCAAAGGCGGCCACGTCGGGGCCCATGGCCCGCCCCTCGCCATCGGGGCCAACCATCACGCCGCCGCCGCCGGACATGCCAGACCTGCCCGCGCCAAGGGCGGCCACGCCGGGACCCACGGCCCGCCCCTCGCCATCGGGGCCAACCATCACGCCACCACCGCCGGACATGCCAGACCTGCCAATGCCAAGGGCAGCGGGCTCACGGCCTTCGACCCGCCCCTCGCCATCGGGGCCGACCATCACGCCACCGCCGCCGGACATGCCAGACCTGCCCGCACCAAGGGTCACCGCAGGCGTCGGCGCCAAGCCTGAGATCCCGATGCCAAAGGCCCCGGCCGGAGCCTCCGGCCCCGTTGCGACGCCCAGGTCGGCCTCCCAGGATGCTCCCGACCTGCCAGCACCCAAAAAGCCGGAGAGGGGACCGGGGGGGCTGTCCGGGCTGCCGGACCTGCCAGCGCCCAAGGGCGCGGCCGCTTCGCCAGCAACCATCGGCGCCAAGCCGGGCCTTGCGCCCGACCTACCGGACCTGCCAGCGCCGAGTGGACCAGCCTTTGCCGGTGGCGCGCACCACCAGCCAGACCTGCCGACCCCAAGGGGCGCGACCGCTGCCGAAGACGCGCACCACCAGCCAGACCTGCCGACCCCAAGGGGCGCGACCGCTGCCGAAGACGCCCACCACCAGCCAGACCTGCCGACCCCAAGGGGCGCGACCGCTGCC